>Ga0214542_1000406_pt1 | contig 76166 bp, 26 predicted proteins | sample CNSS1metaG_FD_160096 | JGI IMG/M metagenome (GOLD analysis project Ga0214542, IMG submission 160096) | Root nodule microbial communities from cowpea collected in UCLA plant growth center, Los Angeles, California, USA - CNSS1 | ecosystem: Host-associated > Plants > Roots > Nodule | place: USA...
AAATGATTCAGATTCAGACCAATGGGTTATGGATATGCATGTTATTTTACATATTCTTACAATGTCACAATGGTTGATCACAAACAAGATGTTTGTTCACATGTGGTAGCACAATGGTTTCATGATGTTATATGAAACAAACCATAGTAGCAATATCGTTTAATCATACAAAATTACGAGAAAAGTTGCGAATATGTTTAGTTAAGGCCTATAATGCAACATGTGCAAGAAACTTGTGACTATCCCAACAAAGATGGAATCAACAACCATATATGAAGATAATAGTGTATTGTTCAATTGAAAGGATGATATAAACATCCAAAAATTCATTCATCCTAGTAAGGTTTTAACGAGGCACATTCTTTATCAATGGACACTCAAGGGGGAGTGTTATGAATTAATGATTGTCCATTGATTTACTCATATGATTCATTACTCTTTATGGTCAATATTTGTATTAACTAAGTTAATTTGTTTCCTTTATGGATTATTGTATCTATAAATATGACTTTTCCTATCAATAATAATATACAGATGAGTTTCTCCCTATTATCTCATTCTCTATTCTCTTTCTCTATTGTTTATTCTCTATTATCTTCTCTGTTATTCGTTTTATTTCATAACAAAAACATCATTTTATATTTGTAACAATAACTCTTCTGCACAAATAAACATTTTAAAAATTCAAAAAAAATTTAAATTGATATTTTAATTTCTTTTTATAATCTTTTTAAATGTTTAACAGTATTTTTTTTAATTCAAATTTTGTTATGTTTAATTTATTTTAATTTTTAATAATATTAAAATATAATTATTTTATTATTTAATTATTTTTTTATCGGTCAACATTAAATATAATATTAACACAAATATACAATATTTATGAATACTTTATCATTTAAATAAAATAAAATAATATTAATAATTATTAAATTACATTCCATTTAATATCACAGTTGATCGTGAACTTTTGTGAAAGTTAATACATATTAATCATCGGTGTCCATCACATTAGCATGATCCTTAAATTTTAACCGTGTCTATTATTTAAATAATGCTTTTATGAATAATTATCACTTTTAAATTTCTAAAATGTCGAATATATATATATAATTTTTTTCATGTAACATTTTCTTTCCAAAAGTAGTCATTATTCTAAACTAATATAATTTTATTTTTATTTTATTTTTTAAATCATATTTAGCTTAAATTTAATTATTTATTAAATTAAAATTATTATTTTATTATTGTATTCATTTAAATTCATTTATTTTTTAAGTTAAATTAATTTTCTATAATAAAAAAATAATAATGGTATTTTGATCCACTTTTATTTTATCATTCTAATCATTCTTTAATTATTTTTTTAGTGATATGGTAATTTAAAGTTGATTGGAATGATGAATTAAAAATAAATAAATAAAATAATTAAAATATCATTATCCAGTAAAAAAGACAAGCATAGATATAAGTGTTTCTACTGGTATTAATAAATTAAATTCCTTATAAAAATTTAGTTTTAAACTCGCTTACATTACATATTAAATAACAAATATTTACATTGTTAACTGAATAATTTAGTAAATTTGATAAAAATTCTTATAAATATATTTTCATGCAAGTTTAGATCATATTCATACAAGTAGTTAAACAAAGCTACAATTAAATAAATTTATAAATATTTTATTACAGATTATGCTAAACATTAAGAGAAAAAAATACGACTTACTAGATTTACAAACATTTTAGGATATCTTTAAAAGCCACATCTATCTTATTTTAAGATCTTACACTATTTTTTTCAATAGTTAATACTTGCACTATTCATTCAATAGAAATACTTTTTTATTTAAAAAAATTACAATTAAGGATTTTTGCTTAAAATTGAAATTTATATCAGTTTAATAGATATATTATCAATATACGAAATTTTGTTACATCAATTAGTTAAAAGTCTTATTCAATACTATTTATAATAATTTTTGTAAAAATAGACAAATTTATCGTGATTTTGTGTATAATTACATAGCAGTTTACAAATTTACAAATAGATATAAAAATTTACCATGCACTGTGAAGATAAAGATAAACGAACCTTCATTTGAGGTGACAGCTGTCACATTTTAATTGGCGGATTTCACTACTATTTAGGTCACTCTTCAACGCAAATTCCCCAATTTCGAGAGTGCCATTACACAGCTTGGATCAATTTCGCGCTCTCAACCAGCTCCCTCAAAAACCCTTATTGGAGACCATGAGTAAGTCTCCGCGCAGAGATCTGCAAGTCTTTGATTTCAATGAAGAAGATGATGCCACTGCCCCAGACAAAGAACTCCATCACCAATCCCTGTCCAACCACGATCCTCACGGTAAGACGATTTCCCTAAAATTCTAATTCGCAAAAACAAACGTCATCTTCAATTGAAATTGTTCGTGTATAATACACGTTTTCCTTTAAAATGTTAATTTCAAAACGTTAATTTGGTAGGTGTCGCCATTGTGTTATTCGTGTTTGGTGATTAATGGTTTTGATTTTAAGGTATAGTGTATGCTTCCTAGACAGTTAAATTGAAGGAACTGAAGGAGAGGGATGAAACCCACAGTAGAGTTTTTCCTCTTAACTTTTTTTGTTTGTCTGTTGACTTGAGGTTATCGGTAATTTTAAAACTATGATATCATGATTGTTGGATATCTTTTTTGACATGAGTTGGATTGTGTTGACTATAGACATTATTGTTTTGATTGTAGTATGCGGATGAACTTAGGGCATGTCATGATTGCTGAATTCGTGTAGGGAAATTGAACTTTGTCTTCTTTAATAGATGGATAATGAAGAATGACTATCTATAATTATTGTCATGTGATGAAAAAGGGTTAAATACGTACTAATGCTTAACAGGGCTCTCGTTAAGGAAATATAAGTGTTAAGCTAATATGCCTTTCATGACTTCTTGTGTTGCTTCCATTCATCTCTGAGCTGGTTTTCAATTAAATTGATTTATATAGCCAATGATATATTGACAGATTCCCAGGTGAGCAAGGTTGGCATAAAGAATGTTGCTAGTATACCTTGTGTTGGCGTAGCTGGTGCTATTTTTAATTTGGAAAAGGGTGTTTCTGACCCTTCTCCTGATACACTGGAAGATATGTATGATAGTGAAGAGAAGAAATCTGTGTTGGAAGCTGACAAACAATCAAATTTGATTAGTGATGAAAATGATCATCTTAAAGATGTTGATAACCATGACAAGCTAGAGAAAATGGATATATGTGGCGAAGTATCTTCACCTGAAACAAGCCACATTGAGCCTTCAGGGACTTCGTACAGTGTACTGTAACTTCAATTTTGTCAGATTATAGTCTAAGGAATTGATTTAATTGTGAGATTTATATCTAAGTTCAATTATTTTACAGAATGAATCAATTGATGTCAATTCAGAAGCTGATGAGAGTGCTCCAACAAGTCCTGCTTCTGATATTCCAGAGAATGGTGTTGTATATTTTACGTCCTTATAATTCTTTCACTTTCAATTTGAAAATTATATTGCAGTTTTCTCACTAAGTATTCATTATTTCAGTTTCATTAAATGGTTTTGGATTGAATGGCACAGACAATTCTGACATGGTAAAGTTTATTTCAGTAACAACCATTTTGTGCTACGACATTGACATGACATGCAATGTTTTTTCACCTTTTGTGTTTTTTTAGATTTGGTATTTCTTTAGCTGTTTTTTTACTGCTGTTCTTTTTACTTTTTCATCATTGATACATGTTATTTTTTTTCATTGGTTTGTCTTTCCCCTGCTGCTGCTTCATCAAATATACCTTTTTTACCTGAGAATATAAGTCGTTGTAATATCTCTTTTAATTTATTATTTTTGTGCTATATTATGTTGCTTTATTTTTATTGTGTTGTTCACTATTATTTTCTTTGATATATTTTCAGGATGACACAAATACGGAAGTCGTTCTTCATCCCGATTATGTCATATACCAAGATAATTATTATCTGGGGCCAACGTTAACCTTTTCACCCTTTTGTGTGAAGATCAATGTTTCAACTGCTTGTATAAAGCAGGAAGCCTTTGATCTGGAATGGGCATTGGATGATCTCATTGACATTAATTGTCAGTTGTTTCAAAGTGTGAGTTTTGTAGTTCTATTGCTTTCATTACACTGTGTGTGTGTTATGTGTAAGTTCTATAATTCTCCTGTTATGCCTTTTCTTCAGAGTGGAACCGTCATTATTAAGCTTAGAGTAATATCAAGTAATGCAAACCAGTCAAATCATGTAACGAATGCTTCAGGTGAGTGCAATTACTAAGGTTGATTAATGGGGAATAATATTCTTCATTACGGCTTGCATATTTGACGTAACTTATTATTTTTATTCAAACTGTAGCTAAAATTATATGGGTGAATTCTGGTATTAGGAGTTTGTAGATTGTTTTGCAGATGGAAACTTATCTGTTACTTACTGTATGTGCATTTTTGTACGTATGCTAGGCATTGAGGAATTGAAATTTGCGGTTGTTGATTACAATTGGTCCCTGAGACATAGGCAAATTACATCTCTTAATACAAAATACTTGGCTTCTTGGAACATTGAGCTTCAGTAAGTCATTAAATTCTTTATAAACCAGTGATGTGTGATTTCATTGTCATGGTAAAATTTATTTGGAAGAGGATATGGTTTGTGCTCTGAATGCCAATTTGTGTCATTTTAGTGAAGTATTTATGTTCATGTTTGATATTTGTGTAGTGCGGATGTAGAAGGCAATGAAACTGATTCACATGCATCAAGATGCTACTTCCCAAAGTAAGAATAATTAATTTTCCTTTCCTTTCAGACAAGTTTACCTTTATGTATTGATGTTGTAGTCCATATCTTTTATTTTAAAAACATTTTCAGGTTTAGTGCTTTATGGTATTCATTTCCCTTGCTGTTGCATGGTATATGTTGTCTTTTTATTTTCTTTTCCCTTTATTCTATATGGTTTAATGTGGGTCTCTAATATGTTTGACTTAGGATGTTGTAGCTTTTGGGATTGATGGTTCATGGCATGGTGTTAGAGGCTTTATGACGATGGTCTAGGGTGTAACTTTTGCATTTCATTCTTCCAACGGAGAGTGTCAAAGATATCATTTACTGGAAATATGATGCTAAAGTCTATGGTTACATTTTCCATAGATTTAAGTAGAAACTTCACAAGTTCTGTCATGTTGAGGAAATCAAGTTTGCATAAATCTAGTGATTTTTTATACTTTTTTAATCTTTCTGTTAGACTGGGTATAAAAGATCATGATATCTTTTATGAAACCATTAGAGCCTACTGCCTTATACTATCATTTTCTTGTTTTCATATTTTTGTGTGTGTTTTGGAAGGGGAGTATAACTTTTTATAGCATGTTTAACTCTGAAAATATATGATCTGAAACAGTTTTGAGGAGAATTTTGATGATGTTATCTATCCAAAAGGGGATCCAGATGCTGTTTCCCTAAGCAAGAGAGATGTGGATCTCCTGCAACCAGACACATTCATTAATGATACAATTATCGATTTCTACATCCAGTAAGTTTCTCTTTCTCTATCTGTATGCATATAATTCTTTTGTTGCATTTTTTGTTAAGAAATATTTTATTTATCATTTCTAACACTGTACAATAACATTTCTATCTTGTTCTACGAGTTTTAACCGTGGAGCTTCCTCTATCTTCTCATTTTTGTTTTTTTCTTTTTTTGTATACTTATGTTAAAGGACCATTTTAAATTTATATTTTTATTCTTGAAGGAGTTGACGATTCTCAAATCTCAATTTTGGCAGGTATCTTAAGAATCAAATACCGGAGGAGGAAAAGCCTAGATTTCATTTTTTTAACAGTTTTTTCTTTAGAAAGCTGGCTGATATGGACAAAAATCCATCCAGCGCTTCTGATGGAAAAGCAGCATTTCTACGTGTTCGTAAATGGACAAGAAAAGTAAATTTATTTGCAAAGGATTATATCTTCATTCCTGTGAACTTCAAGTAAGACTTTATTGAAGTTTTGGTTCTCTCACTTTCTATTTGTATTCAAGTGCTGATCAGAATTTTCTTGTCATGTGATGATAGTCTTCACTGGAGTTTAATAGTCATATGCCATCCTGGTGAAGTGGTTAATTTTAATGGTGAGATCTCAGTTTATATTCTTTCTTGTGATACTGTTTTCAGAGATTTATGTTATTTTGTGTATTCCAGACAAGGAGATGCACAATTCACTTAAGGTACCCAGTATATTGCATATGGATTCTATAAAAGGAAGTCATAGTGGTCTGAAAAACTTGGTGCAAAGGTAGACTAAAACTTCTCACTTTCTTTTGTTCCCCTCTTAATCTCTTTCCTGTCCCAAAAAATGTATGCAGATTTTATGATTTTATTGAAACTGAATTCAGTGTTCTATATGAAAGTGCATGTTGTCATTGGCTTCATGTTTGAGACCTTTGTAGACTATGCCCCTGCAGCTGAAGTTTGCAATTATTGATTTGGTCTCTTTGTTAAATTGTGATTTTATAAAGCAATTGATAATGAATCTCCTGGTGGTTAGTGTTCTTGCTTTAATTATATTATTAGTCTTGAAATTTTGCATGACTTTTATTATACCCAAAATTTGTAAATTAGAATTTGTGGGAGCTTTTCAGGCAGTTAAGATTAAAATGAAGAATATTTAGAGTGAATTTGTTAGAGTGTATTCCCCCTCTCTTAGGTTTTCATATTTATAGTAGTTTGGGATACATTAGATACAATGGATAGAGAAGAGAAGAGAACTCTAGAAGATACTCCTAGGAACTGGATCTAAAGCATGCTCCTAGGTACTAGTTCCAACACACAATACAATAAATCATTATTTAAAGACTATTCTAACACAGGCTTTAGAACAAAAACTGATATTTTAAGCCAGTATTTGTGTATAATGATTCAGTCCGTGTGTTGTACTCAACTTTTGGCACAGCGTTACACATATAAATATGAATAATAGAGCTCAGTTGATCATGCATTTTTATTTATCAAACTGTAAGCGATTCTTGTGGATAAAATGTGTTATTGAAACTCTTAGAAAGACTATTCTAACACAGGCTTTAGAACAAAAACTGATATTTTAAGCCAGTATTTGTGTATAATGATTCAGTCCGTGTGTTGTACTCAACTTTTGGCACAGCGTTACACATATAAATATGAATAATAGAGCTCAGTTGATCATGCATTTTTATTTATCAAACTGTAAGCGATTCTTGTGGATAAAATGTGTTATTGAAACTCTTAGAATTTGGGCTTAGATTAGGACTTAACTCATAATACAAATAAGAACCAAAATTAATGTGCTTAAGAATGCTGCTTATTTGTATTGGCATTTTCTCTTACCTTTTTTCAATTTTGACATTAATATCCATTGTTTATTCTGTTATACATGTTTATTTCCATTGCAACTGTGCAGAATATATTTGCATTGTCGTTTAAAAAATTGAACTCAAGGTAGTTGTATTTGTTCTTTTCTCATCTGATGTTTTCAGTTACTTGTGGGAAGAGTGGAAAGAGAGACACAAGGATACGTTGGAAGAGGACCTTTCATCAAGATTCTTCAACATGCGTTTTCTTCCACTTGCGGTAATGCCTGCTAACATTTTCATGATTTTCACTAGGGCAATCATTTTTCTTTTAGAGACCCATTAGTGTCGAATGAAACAAATTTCTGTTTTATTATTTGCTGAGAAGTAGATTCTACATTGTTTTGGAAACTGGCTGTTTTTTTATGAAAAATCTTGCTGGTTGGTTTCACTGGCTTAATTATTCATATATAATATACATATTCTTTCAATCCATTATATGTTAGGAGTTGTTTTCAGTAGACCCAAAAATTAACCAGATTGAATGGGTGGGCATTTTAGCTCTTGAGATTTTAAAAGCTGTTAAACGATGGTTTTGCAAAAGCAATACTCATTTTAATCTTTTTTTACTTTGTTTCCCATTGATGTTTTTCAAAGTTAAGCATTTTAGAATTGAGAGTTTTGAAAAATCTCAGACTAAACTGCCCTACTCATTCCATCTTGTAGACTAATTTGGGGTTTACTGGGTTTTTGTGCAAACCTTGTGACATACATTTGAAGAGGAAAATCCCACCACTTGATAATTTCAATTTTCCTCTATTTTTTTTCTATAAACAATTGCATACATTTTGCATTTGTATCTTTCTTTAAAGGGTTAAATATGTTTATGGTCCCTTAACTTTCAGTGAATTTTGGAATTAGTCCATTTTGAAACTTTGAACCAATTTAGTCCTTCATCTTTCGGAATACGTGGATTTAGTCATTTTAATCAAATTTTGTTAGGTTTATTTGATGTTTCGTACGCATTTCATGATTGTATTTGAGTTGTTCATACTGTTTGACACAATTTTACTTTAATGTTAAGTCAAATACTATTATGAAACACGCTTGAAATGTCAAATAAATTTAACAAAATCTAAATAAAAAGACTAAATCCACGTATTTCGAAAGATGAAGAACTAAATTGGTCTAAAGTTTCGAAATGGACTAATTCTAAAATTCATTGAAAGTTAAGGGACCAAAAACATATTTAACCCTTCTTTAAATGTCTCGTTATTAGGTGGGTTATTCAAGGAACACAAATCACTTTGTTGGCTTTATTCTCTGAAATAATTTTTTAAATTTTATAATTGAATGCTATAACTCCATGCTAGTTGGCCTATTTCTGCCTAAGACTGGCCACTTTTTGCCTTTTCTGCTTGAGTTTTCTTTTATTGTTATGATTGAATGCTCTCACTCCGTGACAGTTGCCGCAGCAAGAAAATTCGTATGACTGTGGCCTATTTCTGCTTCACTACCTAGAGCTGTTCCTTACTGAAGCACCTCTTAATTTCAATCCTATCAAACTAACCAAGTTTTCCAACTTCGTAAGTGATTTACTTATTCTTGTAGTTCTTGGTGTATTTCACACTTTTTGTTTGAATACAAATGAAATCATTGGAAAAAGTTTCCATTCTAAAATAAATTATCTACTAGATTGCTTATCAATTTACGAATAGTTGTTTTGCTAATAAATGCTGGTTGACTTAATTACTCGAGTGGTTCAATATTTATAGATTGAAACTAGTTTACTTGTAATTCATTTGTTGCAACTTCCTCATTTCCTTTATCTCTTCATCCAAGTAGTTCTAGCGAACAACTTTTTAGCATTCTCTCCAACGCACTAATTGGGTGGAGTACATGTCCTATTACCTGGGTGCAGTAATTCTCTCCAACTTTTTAGCATTTTTATTTGCAGATGAAGAATGTATTAAATGGGTGTGATTTTAGCCTTTTTGTTTTAGTTGTTGATCGTGCCTATTTAAGTATTAAATCTCCCAATTTTTTGTAGTTCCTTGCTTAGTTGTCTTAATGCTTTCTATTTTTAACATTTGAAAGGTAACTGGCATCTTAGTAACGGATTCTTATGATTTTGACCTAATATAACTAGTTATTTCCAGCTCAATGTAGACTGGTTTCTGCCTGCTGAGGCTTATCTCAAGCGAACACTGATCCAGAAGTTAATCTTTGAACTTGTGGAAAACCTTGGTTCACACGAAATCTCTTCCTCTGACTGTAGTGCTGACAATGAGTGCTTAGAAAATAATGATAACAGAACTGGGATTGATCACGCTGAAGTCAATAAGGAGTCAACAACTTCGCATGTGGGGCAGGGAATAGAAATCACTCTATTGTCTGGTTCGTCATCTTTAGATCATCAATCTTTTAACAGTTCAGGCTTGGTTCTTAAAGAGCTTTTTGAGCCAGGAGCTACTGCAGGAGCTATGTTGGGACAATGCCAATCTTTTGACCAGCGTTTCAATGGTTCAATATACTCGATGGAGGTACCTACTTGTGTTTGCATTTTTTTTCTTGAATATGTTTGAACAACGCCCGGTACTACCGAAGCTTTGTATTTTTGTCAAATAATTTATTCTGTCTGCTGTACATTATACAATGAAAAATCAACTTTCGTTCCTAAATGTAGCCGTTCAGTGATGAGTACATTTTTATGCTGGCAAGATATTTATTTTAGATCCCATTACATTCTTTTACATTTATGTTGTAAAACTAACCTTTCACCTCTCTTTTTTTGTTGTATTATAATAGGAGGACACTGATCTTGGTGAGCAGTTTATGTACCTGCCTACAGATCCCAACTTCCAGCAAGTGGCAGGAATTATTCCTCAAACATGTTCTTTGCCATATCTTCCCAGGGAGTGTGGAGATGATACATGTCATAGACCACAAATCTCTCTTCAAGCGAACCATGATGTGGTTGAGTCTTCTCTACATTCATCAAATGGTGCCTTAGAAGATTCAGAAGACGTAAGGATCACAGAAAACTGCCCTTCTGTGAATGAGCCCAGGTCATCTAATGAAGCTGAACAAGGGGAGAAAACTTTTTCGGACATGGTAAATGCTGAGCATGTCAGAGATATTTCCACCACTGTTGTGGGAAATTCTGGAGACTCAATTATGACGTGTGATGATAACAATGGAGATCTCCACTCTACTGGTCAAGAAACTCTGACAATACCATTGCAACAGGTTTCTCATGTACCAGATTATGATGAAACGCCAACGATAACATTGCAACAAGTTTCACAGGCGGCAGTTGATGAGGACACTCCCGCAATTCCATTGCAACAAATTTCTGATGCAGTAGATGATGGTGAGACTATTGATGGCGTGGCACCTGATATGTGTGAGGAACAAGCTCCAAAGAGGCGGCGACTTATGCCTGTTGAATGCAATGGTGAGGGCACGGTGACAAATTCCGATTTGTAGATAACTAGATAGAGATAGATATGGCTTCCTTACATTACTTTTGAATTGTTTCTAGGTTCTACTTCACCAATGTGTATACTGAAATAGTGTCGTTGCTGGGTTGTATTAGTTAGTTCATTCTGCGGCCAAAATTGGGAGTTACCTGCGGTGCGGACTTTAGATACAATTCAACCTGGCAATAGCAGGATTTTTTTTTCTTGATGAATTTCAAGTTCCCTTCTTCATCTTAAGCTTCATACTTAATTTTACTACTGTTCCTTTTGATTTTGTTTGTTAAACTAGGGTTAACATGTTTTCTTACAAATAGTGAAGTGGAAACCAATAAAAAAGCTAATTACCAATGTTCAAGGTGGATGTGACTTGAAAATAACAAATATGGGTTCAAAATTAGAGCGTGGAGAAACATGTTAATCGTTGTTTATATTTTAACAACTAATCGTACTAAAATAACAGTACTGGAAAAAATATAATATCGTAATAAAACCGGGTATGTAATTTTGTTAAACCAAGTAATGTTCAAACCGTGTTAGTAATTATTTAACATAAAAAGGTCTGACTAAATTTAAACTCATATTTTTTAAATTAATCAGTTTTGAATGTTACTCCATGAGAGAGATAATTTAAATTCTTCAATAAATAAAAACCATGGACTTAAAAATAGATAAAAAATGTTTTTCATAAGATCTACTACAATACATGCTAGTATTTCATTATGTTTTAAAGATATTGTTTGATTTTTCTACTTTACTGATGGAGACAAATTAAATAACAAAACAATTGATCAATATTAAGATTATGAAACAAAACAAGAGAATTAACTACAAAACAAATTAAGTGTTGACAAACTAAGTTTTTAACTTTTGACTATTATAGTAGAACTTTTTTAACCTTAGTTGTATTTTTATATAAAGTTGATCATGTTTAAATAGCGTCAAAGATGTGTACACAATAAAATTATAAAAAATCAACATTATTAATTGTTATAAACTATATACTATTTAAAAAATAATTTTTAAAATAAAAATATTAATAAAGTTTATATTAAAGTTATAAAAAAATAGATACACAGACAACAATTATAGAATTAACTTACTTATTAACTTTTATAATATTATAAAATACTTATAATAGTTTATCAGATGGTTATTATTTATTTAGTTTTTTTTAAAGTTAATCAAATTTATTATATTTATAAAAATATAATTAATTATAAAGTATGTAAAAAAACAAGTTACAAAAAATAGTTATTATTAAACTGACTGAAGAGTGAAATAAACCCAACTTGTAAACGAAAGTAACAGCTAATTAATTTAATTCACAGGGTGATCACTGGGCACCACCGAGAGACAAGAGAGGTGAAAGTTTAAAGAGGTAGATTATGATTTGATTATGATTTAATTTGATGTGTATAGTTTAACCTTATCACCAGTTCAGCTATATGCAGTGTCAGTGAGTTTAGTGAACAACAGTAGAGATGCAGAAACCAAAGGAATTGCTAAATCAATGCGTTCATTGGTTCCCAAAGGAAGAATCAGCAGAAGAAGCATGACATGTCTATGCCTTACCCATTCTCTCACTCAAACTCATAATCCATTTGCATCTTCTCTCCACAATAACCGAAACCCCCTCTTTCAGTTTGTCTCGGTGAGAAAACCAATTCCAATTCTCTCATCTTCTCTTATAAACTCTCTCCATGTTTTTCTCTGAAATCTTGGGGTTTCTGTTTCGTCTTTTCCTTTTCTTCCAGGGCATTCTCCGACCTTCAATTCGTCCATTTTCCACTAACTTCAAGGGTGGACCCACGCCTGCTGCATCTTCTTCTGCACTAATGGCCAATTTCTCCTCTGATTCCGTCACTTACCTCACACAGCGAGATGCCGCTGAGATCGATGAGACTCTCATGGGTCCTCTCGGCTTCAGCGTCGACCAGCTCATGGTGTGTGTGTGTGTTTTTTTTTTTTTCATTTCCTGTGGTATTGTGTTGGTTAAGTTAGTTAATGTCTTTTGTTCTTAATTTGTAGGAATTGGCTGGTTTGAGCGTCGCTGCTTCCATTTCTGAGGTACTTGCTTTCCGCATGTGAATTTGATTTCAGCTACGCAGTGAAGTGTTCTTATTGGTGTTTTGTTGCATTAGGTGACTAGAATGAGTTTTGATAGAGGAAACATCCTTTTGCTAAAGTTTATTCTCTTTCTCTATGATTTTCTTTTTGTCTGTTAATGCTGGTGAATTTGTTCTTGAATTATTTTTATCTCACAGGTTTACAAACCCACTGAGCATAGTCGTGTTCTTACTATATGTGGCCCTGGTAACAATGGTGGTGACGGTCTGGTGGCTGCTCGCCACCTGCATCACTTTGGTTATAAGCCCTTTGTGTGTTACCCTAAGCGTACCCCCAAGCCTCTCTATTCTGGATTAGTTACTCAGGTTGGATGGAGCTCATTTTGACAGTTTAGAACTCCACTCTTTTTGTTTTTGCTATTGATTTTCTGTCTTCTTACCTTCTTTTTTTTTTTTTTTGGTCTAATGAGTTACGTTGTCTCATGAATGTTGTTGCCGTAGCTTGAAGCACTGTCTATCCCTTTCTTGTCAGTGGAAGAACTACCGTCGGATCTTTCAAATGAGTTTGACATTCTTGTGGATGCCATGTTTGGATTCTCATTTCATGGTAGGTATTTTTCTTGTTGAGACTTATTTGCACATCTAGAGCATCTATTTGATTCTCTCCTATGCTTTTCAAACCAGGAACTGAACAACATACTGTTACCACTGTTTTTCTTCCTCTAATCATTTATTGTCTTCTTTTTTTTCCTTTATTCCCCCTTGTTATTTATATGCTTACTGTTAGAATCAATATAATTGCTACAATTATAATCTGCAGTAGCACTCAGTTAAATTAGATAACTCTTTCTTTTGTTTTCAAAGTCTTTAACATCCCATCACATTGGCTCTGAATTCTGAACTACTGTATGGATCATCAACAAATAATTCCATTTAAATTTTATATGGCTATACTTTGTTGTTTTCTGTTTCTTCAGGTTCTCCCAGACCTCCTTTTGATGATTTGATCCAGAGACTTGTTTCTTTGCACAATATTAATGAAATTGATCAAAAAAGACCAGTTATAGTCTCTGTAGATATTCCCTCTGGTTGGCATGTTGAAGAGGGAGATGTTGATGGTACAGGCATTAAGCCTGATATGTTGGTATGTTTCAGATCATTATTTATTTCTCTAAATGTTGAAATTTAGATATAATATCCTCGGATATTTATTTCAACACAAACTGTGTTTCTATCGAGATACCATTCCTCCATCGTGTTTATTTTTTCTGTAGGTTTCTTTGACAGCCCCGAAATTAGGCGCAAAGAAGTTTGGTGGTCCTCACCACTTTCTAGGAGGTAGATTTGTCCCACCTGCTATTGCAGAAAAATATAAACTTGTACTTCCACCTTATCCTGGAACATCCATGTGTGTTCGAATTGGAAAGCCTCCACAAATTGATATCTCAGCTCTAAGAGAGAATTACATCTCACCAGAATTTCTTGAAGAGCAGGTGGAGACTGACCCAATTAATCAGGTATCTTTCCTGTGAAACAATACTTTGTTGCAGAGTTGTCCTTTTACCCTTTTTGTGGGTGTCAAGGAATTTAGTACTTTACCATGATCTCTTTCGGTTTCCAAACCTGAGATTTTAATGACTACAAATGATTTCCATTTTACAATATTATTTTTGTTATCTACAGTTTCGCAAATGGTTCGATGATGCAATGGCTGCTGGTTTGAAGGAACCAAATGCCATGGCCTTGTCAACTGTAGGGAAGGATGGAAAACCGTAAGATTTTGTTAATGTTAAAATGGTTTTTGCCTGAATATAAGTGGGTCTTGTAAAATTAATTACTTTTCCGTACTTCTGAATAATGTTTAATATCTGAACTAAAAGTTGCAAATTACTCTTCTTGATCTGCCTGCAGCTCATCACGAATGGTATTGCTAAAAGGGTTCGAGAAAGATGGATTTGTGTGGTCAGTAATGATCTGCTATTTTTATTTTAGACCTGTTATATTTGAGCGAATGCTTAGTTGTGTTCAGCTACTGCAATTGATTTGCACAGGTACACAAACTATGAAAGTCGAAAGGCACGTGAGTTATCTGAAAATCCTCGAGCATCTTTGCTTTTTTACTGGGATGGTTTAAACCGTCAGGTGAGTATTGCTTACATTCTGGCTAGCCACATCTTCAGATTGACTTATTATTCATGGAGTTAATGAAGTTTATTTTCAATCCAACCATGCCTTCTTGGAAACATGGTGCATCATGCCATAATGTACTTTGATTTGGAGGGAAATGGAGGATCAGTATGATAATCGGTAGTTACAATATAACACCTAAGAGACCGTTTAGGATTTGGATGACTAAAACCTCAGGTTGTCTAACATAGGGGATTAAAATATCTACTATCGCTAGACTTCAACTTTTGGAGGCTTGAGTTGATGTGTATCGTAAGATTAACCTGGGATTCAAAAGGACTTGATCCATTTGCCGATCTGTCGATGTGGTTTTAATTTTCTTAAGCCTAGGTTAACAAAAGCTGATTTTCCATGTTAAAGTCAAAACACACAGCTAGAAATTTTAGTCATGATAAAACTTGAACATGTGAAGTCTGTCCATTATCATTGTTGTTTTCTCTCTTTTATCTAGCAAAATAATAATCCATATTGATCTTAATCCAGTCTGTTTATTTATCTATATTAGTTGCATTAAGTTTGATATTAATACCACCAAAACTTCCTGCAGTTACCTACCTGCATTCTTTGTTGAATACCTTTTTTAAACCATTTGTTTCTTGAAATGATCTTATATTAGGAAACCTGCACAAATGATAGTAGATGAACATGAGTCATATTTCGGCTATACAAATTTAATTTGCTGTTGTCGTTATTTTGCATTTGCTGACTTGATTTACATTGGCGAAGAACCACGGTCAGCATGTCAATTTAACTTGATACATACATTTTGATAATGCAAACTGTGTCACTGCATTTTGGAGGCATGCCTCAACTATTGGATATTTCATGATATTTTAGGAGTGTTGGATACTAGTTTGGAAAATCTGAAGTGGCTGCCAATTGTGATTGACTGATTCTGTTTTCCCAGGACTTTTAGTTGGACCAGCTAATCAATAGTTTATCTGTATCTTAGGGAAATGATTTTTTTTTTCCTTTCTATTTTAGGCTTCTGAAATTGTGTACGGTTTTCATAATTTATTTCCTCTGTAATTCATATTGTTATCCATTACTTTTTTGTTTATTTCTTTTCCTAGGTACGGGTAGAAGGGCCTGTTCAGAAAGTCTCTGATGAGGAATCGGAACAATATTTCCATAGCCGTCCTAGAGGAAGTCAGATTGGAGCAATAGTTAGCAAGCAGGTCTAGTTCTGCCTCACTTTAAATTTAATTGTTATTTATGGAAATGATATGATATATAAACTTATAATTTCAATTTCTTGGATCATTAGAGTACTGTTGTACCTGGTAGGCATGTTCTTTACCAGGAGTACGAAGAACTGGTACAAAAATACGCCGATGGGTAAGTTATTGAACAACTGCGTTTGACTCAATGTTATTTGTAAATTCTGATAAAGTATGTTACTCCCTTGAGATGGTCTATAACCCCATATATTCTCATTGCTTGGACTTGGAAACCTGAGTAGCTAACCATCTCATTTGGCCACGATTATACTTTTCTCCCATTTGTTAACTCTAGGGAAGCTGTTAATAATCCTCATATTTTCTACTTGCAGAAGTACGATCCCTAGACCTAACTGGGGAGGATATAGACTCACACCACAACTTTTTGAGTTTTGGCAAGGACAGAAATCTCGCTTGCATGACAGGTGGTTGCATCCTCGTTTGTGATAGGTTTTCTTGTTTTTAAGTTTTTTTTTTCTATGAATGGATGAAGCCAAACAATATGTACATTAATAGTTTTTCAGTAACGTCTATTATGTTTTCAAGCCACGGCTTAGGTTCAAGATCCGAGTCGTATGCCTATCAATTTGAGTTTTATCTATATCCTAGTCTGCCTGCTTGGCTATGATAACGTTATAAAGTAATCAACCACATCTACAACAATATATGACATTTTTACTTTAAAGATTTATTGACTCTATCCCCATAAGAAAAAATTGAGTTACTTAAATAAGTCTGAGGTTTATATTGAAAATTACCACTTACAAGTTTTTTAAATGTCGAACCTTATCTTGACATTGCTTAAAATTTGGATATACTTGTCTTTGATGGGTAATTTTGATTTGGAATTCTTTTTATTGTGGTATAGAATATTATGGTTATCTATCTGATCCTGGTGTTTTGTTACGTTTGGTCTATAAACAACCCGTCCACAGGAACCTGGTATTTTATTAGGAAGAAATATGGATATCCTATTACAAAGATAAAGCATCGGAAAACTTCAAGATGTATTATTTTTCTTATTTTCCCAATTAAAATAACTCCCTCACTAACAATTACTGATTGATGCTAAAGATATGTAGTGCCCCTAAACATTTACCTGTTATCATCATGGCAAACAACTGTGATTTCTGAAAAGAGTTCTAACTCCCAGTCTCTCACTTACTAAAAGATATCTAACACTAACTGACACCTAATAGAAATATTTCACAGGCTTCCTTTCCTTATAAGATTTGTTTGAAACCCTGTCCTAGAGTGCATTCTTGGCTATCATTCTGTGCAGAGCACATTTTCATAGTGAAGTAAATTTCCACAAAATTTTCCTGAGATTGTGTGCATCTTTTATTGACAGGTTGCAATATACTCCCTATGAGATCAATGGACAGCGGCTGTGGAAAATTGAGCGGTTGGCTCCCTGATAATTTGTTTTTTCTGTTAAATGTCTCAAACTTGTGAAAAACAAAGGAAATAAAGTTGTATTTAAATGTCAGCCTCTTTTTTTCTTTCGACACGTTGAATTGTGCTCTATTTATTTGTTCATATATACTTGTACTTTCCCGAACGACAGCAGTTCCTTCGGAAATTGTTATAGCTCGGTAAAAGTAAATAACTAAATCGGCTGATATCGTATGATATGGGATAGCTTCAATTAGTCAACTTGAACTGTATTTATCTGAAATATCGATAGCACAAAACCTTTTTCAATATCTTAGACAATGTCTTGTAAGATGTAAACGATAACAATTGTGTGAATACCTGGTACTTGTCCGATATTAGTTGCTATCCCCGTACCTCGTATCTGAAATCGCTTACATTTGTCACATTTGTAATCTACCAAATGTTATAACTACATCACTTATGTTGGTAATCTTTTTCAGTTTTTTTTTTCCAAAGCCACATTTAAGTGGAAAAAAAAATATTTGACACCAATAATTACCATTTGATAACTTATTCTAAGAGTTAAATAGTTCTAATAAAAGTGAACTTTTTGCGTTGGTAAAGAAAAAAGAGAGAGAAGAATGATGAAGGACCAAATAAGAGTAAAAAAAAATGTCAATGTACGATTGTCCTTTTATATGTGTACAAGTATGTAAGTGCATTTTGTTTTTTCATGAAACTAATCGTGGTACCTCAGATTCATAAGTTTGAGATATTCAAAAGTGTTGACATTGGCTCATTTTGAAATGGATTTTTCGGAACATATATTTTGCATTTCAGAAAGTTTATTTTAGAATGAGTGTAGGTAGCTCAAGAAATGAATGGTTGTAGCAAAAGAAAATTTAAATTTTCTGGTGATTTTGCTAGGTTTTTCTATATTATTGTTATTAACATAACTTGTGCTAATTATTATAAAAATCCATAAACTCGTAATTTGTAATTTGTTTTATGATAGCATAAATTTGTTTATATTGTCATAAATTTATCTAAGCTAAAACCATTTTGTGATAAGAAATTCAAATTACAACGCTTGTAACTACTGTTATCATATTTAAGAGAATTTACATATAAATGACAAAAAATTCTGGGTTTTTCCTATTTAAATATTTCAATTTAGAACATCCACAATATGGTTACTTAAGTTAGTAGTTTATTTTAATATTATGGATCTAAACTTAAGTATTTTTCACAAAAGATTATTACAATGAGGTTGGTAAGAGGTGCACCCCCATCAAACTTCTTCTCCCACACCATCGAAATGTTTCCTGAAAATGTTTTCCTTAGAAGGAAAAATTTTTTACTTTCCGAATAAAAATTTCTAAAATTATTTATTATTTATTGTATTCCGGTAAATAATTTCTGGAGACGATGGTGGCGGATATGGTACCGAAGTAATTGCCTGGTAAGATTGAGTGCTTTGATTTACCCATATTACCATATTGGTATCTAAAACATTATCTCTATTAGTTTATCCCGTCTAGTAGAAATTATATAATTTTGTAATTTGTTTTACCTTCCTGATTTTCTAATCTAGAAAACTTATAGATTTTTCAATCGGTAGTATTTATAAATTACTAGAAAAAGGAAGATGATGTTTATGTAGAATTCTAGAAATCATCTTATATATTTCAGAAAGCTTGATTCAAAATGTTTATTTTAGAAACCATCTCATATTTTTTGGAGAGCTTATTCTGAAAAAAGTGTTTTATAAACCATCTTATATGTCCAGGAAATCTTATTCCAAAAATTTTATTTTGAAAAATCTTGTTTAGAAGGTCCTATTTTAAAAAGGATCTTATACATTGTAGAAAACTTATTCTAAAAAATTATTTGAAAAGTCGTTTCAATAAGCATATTTATATATTCTTAAAAACTTATTCTAAAAATCGTATTTTGGAAAATTCTATTCCAGAAAACATCATATATGTTTCTAAAAGTTTGTTTTAAAATATTTTTAAAACATGTATTATAGAAGTACAATTGAACTATACTTAAAGAGTAAAATGGTCATTTTAAAAATTAAGGAGATGCAGATAGTAATTTTAAGGTGCAGGAAGAAAAAAAACAACTTGAAATGAAAACTATAGTTGAAGGGAAGAGTAATGGGCTCAAACAGTGAAAACATGCTTTTTACGGGGCTTTTTGTTTTTGCAGCCCATAGTAACAGTGTGTAAATGACGTAAAAGCCCAAACAAACATCGTAAAAAAAAAACACGGGCAGGGGACAGAGAATAAAACGGGCAGATCCAGAAAGAGCATTGAAACATGAACTGAATCTTTTTAAACCAGTTTGACGATTTTGGCAGAATTTGACGTTTGAAATTGAAGTCCCACACACGTGTACTCTTCCTCCTCCACTCTCCACCGCGATCCATCGCCTCTCTTCACAATACTCCGATCCTCAACCAAACCGAACCTAAACCAGCAACATGAGTGCCGAAGCCCCCACCCAAACCCAAACCCAAGCCTCCGCCACCAAACCTCACGAAACCCAAACTCAAACCGTCGACACAAAACATGAAGAATCCCAATCCGCACCTCAGCCTCACACTGCTGATTATGCTCCGTACCCTAAACTGGACCCAGACGACGTCGTGCCACCTCCTCTTCAACAACAAGAAGTACCCCTCAATACTGAATCTCGTGCCCCAATCTCCGGCGATGCTGCCACCACCATGCCCAAAGACTCCAATCCCTATGTCACTCCTGCTCCCGTTGCCGCTTCTTCTACTAAGAGTAACTAACTCATCATTTTTCTTTTCCTTTTTTTGATTTTACTTCACACAAGAACACTCTTTGAAAACTTACATTATTTTCGCAGCGACTTTAGATTCCGTGAAGGACGTTCTCGGCAAATGGGGCAAGAAAGCCGCCGAGGCCACCAAAAAGGCGGAGGATCTCGCCGGCAACATGTGGCAGCACTGTATGTATTCATTTCCTGTCATTTCTTAAAACCCGTCTTTTCTTTTCGATATTATTTTTTGTTTTATTTTTATTATTAGAAAGTAGTTTAGGCCCGTTTTAAATTGTTTGAATTTGTTTGTCATGTTCTGAGGCTTGGACTACCATTTGCTCGTATCTCTGGTTGACCTGTGATTCTCAAGAATTACTATTTTTGTTAGGAGAATGCTAATTAAGGATGTGTTCTGGGAAAATTATGTTATAATTGATTATTGTTGCGGTCAAAATCTGTTTTGTTTAGATAAATTGACTGAAAAGTGTTTTAATTGCTTTCGTTATGATACAAACCGGCTTGCACATAAGGGATGTATGTCTGCGTATATATGAAGTTGAAAAATAATCATAAGCGATACATTTTCAGATTCATGAAAATAAGTTACTTAAAGGATTTTAGCTGCAACTTATTTTACAAACAATTTATTGTTTCGTATAGCAGCTGAACGGGAGGGAAAAGAAAACTTACCCAAAACTGTTAAAATTAGAATTTTCTATTGGGATGCGAAATAATGTGTCTCTCCTTGATTTCTAATGCAGTTGCTCTATGATATCTAAATACACAAATTCCTTTTATTGTCTTGTTCAATGCCTAAGGATATTGGTAAACGTGAGTCTTGTTAATATCATTATGATTATTTAATTTTGTGTGGAACAGTGAAAACGGGTCCAAGTTTTGCGGATGCAGCTGTGGGGAGGATTGCTCAGGGAACTAAAGTTCTTGCAGAAGGAGGGTATGAGAAGATCTTTAGGCAAACTTTTGAGACAGTTCCTGAGGAGCAGCTTCTGAAAACGTATGCATGCTACTTGTCTACTTCGGCTGGACCTGTGATGGGAGTATTGTATTTGTCAACAGCGAAACTGGCGTTTTGTAGTGATAACCCACTTTCTTACCAAATGGGTGAACAGACTCAATGGAGCTATTATAAGGTATTTGCGGAACCTCCTTGCTTCTTATTGATCTACAACAGAAATTATGATATGCATATGCAGTTTCGTTTGATTTGATGATGTTGATCCGTGAATGGCTTCATTGTCTATGATTTGTTGACATTGTTGCTTGTTTGTTTACACTCATATTTTTACATTCCATTTCTTGAATTCTGATTGTAAGCGAAGAAATGAGGTTTGCTATTGTTTTTAAACTATACACTGGTAGCGCTGAATGAGTATTTTCTTCAGATTGTGATTAACTATTACTATTATATAGTTTGGCAATGTATTTTTGAACTGCTGTCAATGACGATGATGGAGTTCAGTCGTTCTGTGCTCTGTAGGCTCTTTGTGAGGGTGCAATTTGATTGGCTTTAAACTGTGTGCTAGTTAAGCAGAACCGAGTAGTATAGTTAAGAGTTATTGTGCTTATGTGTGAATTACTATTTCACTGTAGAGAAAAGTAGTATTAGATTAGATGTTGGATGATGACCAAGAATACTTCTCTTAAGCTAGGTACTTAAACTTTGAACTGGATGACCGTTAAGTACCGGTGTCAAAATGAGTCAACCCGGCTCACACGGGATAATTCATCACGGGTTGAGCTAAAAAGGGTCAGCTCAACCCGACTTACTTTTGGTGAGATGGAAATTTTGTAACATGGCTCAACTCATCATAGGTCGGTTAGTTAGTTAGTGGGTTGACTCACTTACGAATATTCTATTTTTGTAGTTAATTTGATATATTTATTGTAATACAATGAAAGTGGATTGACTCAATTTACTTTGTTATAACACTAGAAACAAAATAATGTTCACTTAAATCTCCAAATATTAGTATAAAAATAGTAGTTGAAAATTAAAGTATCAAGGTATATAACTTTGGCAAACAAATAAGTTAAACATCCAAGTTATTAAATATTATTGAATAACATTCTAGTATTTGAGAAGATTAATTTGTGAACCTATATAATTAAAAGTAATAAATAATTATAATAAAAAACTTATAAAAAATTGTAAAAAGATTAATAAAGTGTTGTTGGTGGGTTATGGGTCAACTCACCTTCAACTCGGCTTACACCTGTTTAACTCGTGGGTAAGTGAGTCGGATTCAGTTCAACTCATATTAAAAAGAAAAAGAAACTGAAACTTTTCCAACCTTACTTGGTGAGAACCCGTAATGAGTCGGCTTGCTCATGGATCAGAACCCATTTTGATATCTCTACTCTTAAGGACAAGCCAAGGAATCTCAAAATTACTAATTAGGCAAGGAATCTCAATTACTAATTAGGCAAAGTCTAAACGTTAAACACTTGAGCGGGCTCCCTCTAATCCCTTTTATAAGTCCCAATTAACTAATTCAGTAAGATTGAGGAAATCAGTTAATTTGGTTAATAAAATTAAATTTGTCCTTAACCTTTATTCTTTTTTCTTCCAAAACTACTCATAATTATTGTTCAGAAAAAAAGTAATGCATTCTTTTGTTAGGTTGTTTAGTAATTCAAAACCGTAACCAGCGTTCACAAAACTACGGTGTCTGGGCTCACCCTCAAGTATGATACTGAGGTAGAAATAGGTAGATGAAGTTTTCTAAGAATCAACTCTAACATGTTTATATGATACAAGTTTGTAAATGTCTAATCTAACCTTGATGACACGTTATTTAGAAATATATTTTGTAGTAAGGGCTTAAATTTTTTCCACCATTGAGATTACGGTCATCATGATCCCATGTTATTTCATCATGACCCCATCTTTTGTTAGGTTGGCCATATAATTTATTTCATCTTTTAGAAGCTTACCACCTTTGAGATTATGGTTATCATGATCCATGTTATTTTATTATGGAATGATGAGGATATGTGCCAGCATTGCTGTAGTACCCTTTAGGTCTAGGCCAATTACAAATTAGCAAGTAATAATTGATTTTTGAAAATATTTTAATATTTATTGCCTAAGGTATATCCTAGGAAATTTTTGGCAATGGCATTTAACAAAATATGAGACTGTACTAATAGAAAATTAAAGTCTTGACATTAACAAGTCCAACGTTTTCAGCACTCATCCACATAAATTGATATTTTATAGGGCATATTAAACATACTAAACAACACCAAATCATTTTCAATGCTAAAATATTTAGCTTTTGGACAAAACTCTTAAGATTACTTGTCCCTCCCGTAATTTGGTCCACTTTTTTTTAGATTAAACAATGTAATTTTCGTCTATTTGCTGATATTCTTAGGAAAAATCTAAGGAAGATGTTCCGCATATGAATTTATATATTTGTATTCATGTATTTAAAATTTTAATATTAGAAAATTGCGTTACATTTTTTGTAAGAACAAGTCCTGCAAGTGAAAGCACAATTAAAGGAATGAAAAACGGAAGATTAAACAAGAGAGAAAAACTTTGCAAGCATTTGACTTTGCAAAATTAAATATTAACATCATTTTTCCACTTCTGTTGTGGGAATATATGGGTTAAATATGTTTTTGGTCCCTCAAGTTTCAGTGAATTTTAGAATTAGTTTCTCTTCGAAACTTTATACCAGTTTAGTTCTTCTTTAGAAATGCGTGGATTAGTTCTTCTTATCAAATTTTATTAAGTTTATTTACATTTTAAACGTATTTTATGATAATATTTGAATTAACATTGAAGCAAAAAATGTGTCAAACGGTGTAAATAATTCAAATATTATCATGAAATACGCTTGAAACGTTAGGAAAAAAAAACATATTTAATCCAAAATGTATTAAGTCAGTCCACACCTCTAAATATGCAATATTTTACTCAAGAAAAATTAAGAATCCAAATCTAAATGAAACATCAATTAATTATTTCACAACTTCTAATCAAAACAATTAATCATAAATTTGATTTCCCTCCATGATAACATATAGACACATTGTCATGAATGTATTATACTTTTCTTTCTTAATCACATGCTTTTGTTCCCATGCATTAGGTGGTTATTCCATTGCATCAACTGAGAGCAGTGAACGCTTCAACAAGCAGAACCAACTCGTCTGAAAAATATATTCAGATTATCTCTGTTGACAACCATGAATTTTGGTTTATGGGGTTTGTGCACTATGACAGCGCTGTTAAAAATATTCAAGGAGCATTGCAGCCTCAGTGACACACAAGGGATTCAAAAACACCATGTATCATTCATACCAAAGATGAGGTTTGTATTCATAAATTATGAAACATTTTAAGTTTGTGGAGCTGTTATAGATTGAAACTCATCTAGTGTGCATTATATATTTATTTTACCTGTTAATTAATTTGTTGTAAGTTGAATGGATATATAGTTGGTGGATTTACATTTTATTTTATTAAATTATCTCTTTAATTTTTCTGTATATTTTTGTGATTTATTACTGTTACAAGCTAAATGATTCTAAAAGAAGTGACGTGGCAGAACATATTTTCTAATACACTATTTTTTATCATGTGGGTCACTTCCAGTACGATATTTATAAGCTGAGAAAGACATGATAACATAGTTGGTTTACATGTTCTCAATAATGAAGGGACATAGACCCAAACATAACAAGCTAGAAAAAGTATGATAAGAAAATAAAAGAAAAAGACAAGGACTTACACTCATGAGGTAACAAAAACTGCATCCTTGTTTTGAACAGCTTTTTCTTTTTTTTTTTCAGTATGACAGAATAAATAAATTACATCTAAAATATTTCTCAAAAAATTATGAAAGTAAACTATTATTATCATGTTCTTGGTGCAGTATGCTGAATCATAATCTGTTCTTTAATGGTGGTGAAAGCTAAAGAAAGTATGGTGACATTAGTAACTTGATTTTAGAATAACTATGCATGTTTAACATTAAAACTCTAAAAACATTCAAGAATGAAAATCAAAATTAAAACAGAAGTATTCAGTTTTTCATTCATCGGAAAACTGGTTAGGGCAGTAATATTAAACAAGACGAGTATACAACAGTGTATTATTATATAAACTAATTTTTTATAGGGTTCCAACATATCATGAACATTCTGTTCCACAGCTTTGGAGTTCTCCCTATTTTACCACTAAAAAGAATTCTCTCATTTCATATTTTAAATGAAATGAGTATCATGTGAACTTTTGTTAGGATCATCTGCCCCACTTTTCATATTTTAAAACATGGAAAAATTAACAAAATATTATTTTCACTGAAAATGACAAAAGAGAAGTTTATAAAACAAAATCTTTTAGAAAAATATGATGAAACTTTTTACCTAATGGTCCCCTCTTATTTTCAAATTGCAGGAAACTAGTGCATAGAGTAACTAAATAGCCTCTGACATGATCTGACACTTGGTCAGATTACGATAAGATAAAAAAAATAAAAAAGGTTCTTTGGTCCATCTTCAGTACTGTTGATGTGCTATGGTTCATATCAAGTAGGTCATTTTGGCCCATTATATCTCTATTTGTCAAAAAAAAAAAAAACAGAAGCCTGTCTCAATTATTATTTTTCAACCATCACAATTCAGAATCTAGTACATAAAAAAAAAAGTAAACAATTTAAAATTCCCCCAACCCCCGGCAAGAAAATAATAATATCGGGTGAAGAACATAAATTACAGCAAAGCAGTTATTGGTTAAAATGAAAAAGGTAAACAAAAAAACTTGGCATCTTTCAAATCCATTTCACCTAACATTCAACTGCGTTTTCTGTATTTTTATTCAAGCCAACTCTACAGTTATGCATGGACCACAATGTAAAAAAAAAAAATCCTTAATGATTGATACGATAATGTCGAAAATTTATACAGAGAAGATCATGTGGTTGCATGCAGTAGTAATTCGGGGAAAGAGAGAAAGGTAAAACAAATATAGTAATTGTATTTTACTTCTCCATATTCATTGACGGTAATTGCCATACAAATTGTCAGAAACTTGCTGAAAAAAAACATATTCATTAAAAAAAATAAGACGCTGCGATACTTAAATATTTTAGGTGTAAACAAAATAAATTAAAATTATAAGATATTAAAATCATCCGAAGTTTATCGGAATGATCGCCATGTCATATAATCGATATTATGTACGTACGATAGAATAAGTAAAAGCTGTGTTTACGTTGAATAGTAAAATTTGAGTTACAAATCGCAAAAAGAGAAAAAAGAAGAAAAAAAAACTATGTAATTGACGATGAACGAGAAACAAAAAGTGGGAGTTTTGATTTGACCAACTGGTGTAGAATAGTTGTATGAGGTTGAAATCGGAAGTCAAAGTAAGAGTTCCATTTAATGCATGCACTCAAATTTAGAAATCAACGCAAAGCATTGCTCTCTGTATTGTCTTGCTCCTTCCCCGACATCACATTCAACAACAAGAGCTTCTTTCGTTGACTTTCACAAACACATGTTTGGTTATCAAATTTTGAATACTCTCAACAAAGTCAGCTTAAGCTATAAAACATGGCCACGTAATAATAATAACTGTTTCGTTCCAGAGATAACCAAAAAACCTTTAGTCAAATCATTTTTGGTTCGTCAAACTTGTTCTGAGTTATCATACCCAAAATTCATAAGCAAGCATGCATTTCCATATCAAAATGTCAAATATATTTTTAATTTTGTATTTTTCAAATTATCTCTACTTGACTACGATATATCGTGTCATTTTAATTTAAAAAATCCATTGCATTAAAAGCATATAAATATAGTATACTTTCTTTTTTCTTTATGTACATTCTTCAAGGTAGAATACAGAAATTAAGAGATGTAATTAACTTGCCTTTCATACGAAAATCATTTATAACCTTTTTAATGCATTATTTATTATTTTGATTTTTGTATAGTGATATTAAATTTTCTATTTTAATGTACTGCCTAAGAAAATATTAGTAGTTAGTGCTACCATAAATTTTTAAAATTAAAAGTTAAAAAAAAATGTATTGAAATTTGGTGTATCATCTTCCTGAGAAACAAGGAGTATGGAGTTAAGCATTTATTGCTATTGCTCCTTTCACCGATGCTGCTATGACAGTGTTAATGGTTCTGGTAACTTTATCCTTAATCATGTGTTGCATTTTGGTTTTCTTCTTTAAGCGTTCCTTGTTTCAGCGGATTAATTGTTGTCAAAAATAGATTTGCATGAATGAAAATTGTTCGTTTCCCATTATTTGAAGAGATATGCCAGAACAGATTTAAAAGGATGGATACAAATTTGATCTTCACAAAATACACAAATAAGAGGAAGATACAAGGGGATGTATTGTTCACATTATATGTTTGACCAAAATACCTTTTTTTATAATTGAATGTATAGTGAACAAAATCTATTTCTTTCTTTTATATATGTATATATATAAATAATCAGTTTATTTTATTTTATTTATATAAATAATATAATAAATTATTTTATTAATTTTTGTAATTTATTTCTTTAAAGTGTAGTATTAAATAAAAATAAAAAAAAATTATAACTCACAAATACTAATTTATAATACTTATGGTGATCTCCTTCTTTTATATTAAAACATTTTTTTATCTATTATATCAATCAAATCACTTACAAATTCTCACAAACTTTACTTTCAAATTCATTCACAACCACCTCTAAATCCCTTAAAAAAAACAACATACATTTCATTCTCAAATCCACTCAAACTCATCCACCCAAGTGAACAGAGTCTAACGCTTTATTTGGATGATCGTTTATTTGGATTTGAAGACATTATTAAAAGAGATTGACGTCTTGTGTAATTTTCTGCAAATTTTATATATATATAAAAGACAAACACCCTCTTTTTTTTTTTAAATTATTATTAAATATATGAAAAAAAAAGTATTTTAATCACTTAATTTTGCTCGATATATATAATAAACTTGAATTTGTGAAGGATCTTGTAAGTAAAATCCTTATGGTGTTATGGGTTCAATGAATTCTGAACGTGATGAAGTTAAATAATTATTTTATCTGAAATTTTACACAGAACATAAAAACGATAATGATACAGATACTTCTTCATGCATGGCTGGTGATCCTCCTTATTGAAGTTTTAAAGAGTTGTTCATCAATGGGTGAAAGATGTTGCTAAGCGCCGTATTTATTATTTTTTTTATCCACGATAAAAGTTTAATAAATTGAAATCATATATACATATCATTCAACAATTTTTATTTATTTATTAAAGGGTCAAAAAATAGTTTTAGTTAAATTTGAAGGTAAAATTATTATTTTTTTCAAATTTGATATATTTTGGTGTCCAAATTTTAAAATAAAAGAATATAATATTTTTAACTCAATATCATAAAATTTTTCTTTTACATGTTAAACAGTGTTCTAAAGTAATATTTGAGTTTAAACATGTTAAATTATATAAATAATTTAAACTCAGACTGAAAAACAATTTAACATGTCAAAAAAAAATTATTTAATTAAATTAAAAAAATTATATCACTTTATTTTTAAAATTTGAGGATCTAACAAATTTTAATTTTTAGTCTAAATATAAAGACTAAAAACAAATAAACTGTCATTTCTCAAGGAAGAAGTACACTCACCACCAGAGAGTTTTTTTTTTTTTCTTCCTCCATGACTTTTTTCTTCGGTGAATGACATCCTTATAAAATTCAACTGTCAATCATAACTTTATCATACTTGAGCACATTAAATAAACATAAAACATATTTGCTTTAGAAGAAAAACAGCTAGCAAGATTGTGTTTAAAAGATATATATAGTTGGAATACATAATAAACTTTTTTAATTTGTGTATTGACGTGTTTAATACTTCTAAAAGCCAACATTCACCTTATACATTAAGATTATAGTGACTTACAATATGGTAATATAATTTGTGTGAACTAATGGTAGAATCAGTAAATGTGGTTGATTAAGTGAACCAACCCCTGTGCATTAGAAGATGACACGTTAAGAAAAAACATTTTGGTTGCAAGTGTACATAGATGTCCTGTCAATTTAACTGGATTGAATTGGCCTTGCTACTACTGTACTCAATTTAAAGGGGTGCCAGTAAAATTAGTTGAGCTTTACATATGGTAGTTAAGTTGATTCCCCATTACACTTGGTAGTTTTGCCGACACTTTGCATGTCCTTACAAATCAAACTCCATAGTTATTACGCTTTCCAACTATATAACATGAAATTATACATCAACTCAGGCGTAGACATGTGGTTGCGAAAATCGTACATAAAATTAGCTTTTAATTGTACTTAGTTTGGAATTTAATCAATAAATAAGACTACTGTATATATTGATTGAATTCTTTTAGTTTTTTTTTTTTTTCTTGCGTTTTACTGACCACAGAGGAAGAGAATCCTGTGCTACTGAAGTAGAACCACACACTGTGAATAGTGGCAATTTTGATGTGAATAGTTTTAATAGATTGCAGTTATATTTAAAGAAATTTAAAACCAACCAATCAGAAGGTCCTGGGCATCAGATAAGATGCATCCAAATTGTATTGATTTAATTAAAATAATTAAAATTAATTACAATGATTAACAGAAAGAGTTGATTAGGAGAGTATTATGTTTGAACCTTCTGAATATAATAATGCATTTGATTCAGAAAGGAAAAGTTTAACAAATTTGATAAGTTAAATGTTAGACATTTATAAAAACTGAGGAGTATTTGTCATGGTTAAAAGAGTATAATATCTGAATTTGTTGTCAAAATTTGGTTCTATTATGATTGAATAATATTACATTATATTTTAAAAAAGAAACATACTAATGGATGCTTTCATCTCAAAAATATCCAAAAACAATCTCAAAAAGTATTACAATTACAATTTATAGTTATTTTGAACATTTCTGAACTAATAATTAATTCTTCAAATAGTATTTATTAAAACCATTTAAAATTGTTGTTGGTTATGAAATACTAAATTGAAATTGGCCAATAAAGTTCTAAGGACCACTCACAAAAAAGCAGAAACCAAACAAAATATAAAGAAATAGTTTATGATAGATCGTCTTGTCTATTCTCATTCCAGAGAGCTTCGAGTAGATTCATGTTTCAAATGTTCAATATATTGAAAGTACGCAACAAAAAAAAAGAAAAACAGTAAAAGACCAATCAAAATAAAAAATTACTTTCACCCTTTTCATTTCAAAAGAAGAGAAAAAACGACACTCTGAAAGGTGATCATTAAGCATAAGAAAGCTTTGCCAACAGAGGGAATTATATAAACTGAAAAGCAAAGGAACAGCAAAGAAACACGTATGGTAGGAAGTTATCACAGACAAGTTGTTCGGTCTCGTTAATGTCTGTACTACTCGCATATACATATGTATATGCGTTTAATGCATTTTGAACTCTTGAACTGAACAAAATATTATCCTGCTTAGAGATGATTACATGTATATATATACATATGTACAGCAAGTTTAGTGACTAACAGCGTTCGAAAAATAAACCTAAAGTATTGTGTGTGGTTAAAAAATGGGAAATGGTTAACGAGAAAGTTAAAGAAAAAGAAAGGATGAGAAAACAGTAGTTAAGGAAAAGTGCACAGAGCAGCATTAACGTGGTGCAGTGTTATCAAAATCAGAAAAAGTCTGCATGTCTGGTCTGCAAGACTGTGATCTGCGACGCAACAGGCAAACAGTGTACGAGTTTGCCGCGTGAAACGCCCACTCATAGTGTTGGGGTTACTTTTCTCGCTTTTTTCACACATGCGGGAATAACATTTAAATTAGTATTCCGAATGATAAATGGAGCAAACAATCTTTTTCAGCAGTGTTAAGAGCAAAATATACAGATTAAGCAGCAGAAATGAAATGAAGAGGAACATAAAATATTGGAAAGATAGGGTGAACTGAAGGTTGAATAAGAAGGTTAGAGTGATTATTAAATGGTTTGTGAAGTTTGAGGTGCAGAAGTGAAGAAAGAAAGAAGAAGAGACATTAATATGAGAGAGAAAGGAGAATAAAAGTAGGGTGGTGTTAGGGAGGAAAAACAGGAATAGAAGACGACAAATGTGAAGAAACATAGCTTAAAACAGCTTTGCACTTGCATTCCACGCACCATAAATACAACCAGTGTTGCAAATTATTCTCTGTGCTCATCCCCATACTTCCGTTCCATACTCCCATCACTGATGATTCGGATTCTCATATGATCAACAATAGCAAACCCTTCCATCAACTTCCAACTTTAGTTCTTTCTCTTTATTTGGTTAATCTCCCTTAAGAGAGTTCAGAATTCGCAATCATGGTAGAGCTGTTCAAGTGATTCGATCCATTCCCAGCTGAACGTTGCTCAGAATTAGCTAGTACACACACGTAACAACCGCAAATCACCAACAACCAAAATCTCATCATCATCATGGAATCATATGCAGAATATATCAAATAAAAAAACAAGCTAGAATGAGTGTGAATTAACCCTAACCAGATCGATCTCCATTAGTTAAACTTATTTTAGATTACAAATTAAGGAATAATTAACACCACTTCACTTCCTTCTATTGAGACTAAAATCTAGGATATGGACCTGGAAATTGAAAGAGAGAAATTGAAGAGAGAAAATTAGGGTTTCTTACCAAGAGTGTGTTTGTTATTGTGCATCCAGACCTTGAGAACATGTCTCTTCACACAAGTTTCAGCGCAGAATTGTTCCACAGCAGCTTCGTCGTGTTTCTGAATTCTCCACCCCAGCTTCTCCGCAAATGCCAGCATCTTATCCTTCTGCTCCTGCGTGAATTTTGTCCTAAACCTCTTCTTCGTTCCACTGCCGCTACCACCGCCAAAACCACCACCTCCTCCGCCGCCGCTTGAGCTGGGGTTTGACATGTCCTCCTCTTCTCTACTGAACACTCCTCCCGAAGCCAGCGGTGGTAGCGCCAAAGGCCGGTGCTGCGACACCGGAGGGGTTAACAGGTGGTGGTGGAGGTATCCTGCGGAGGAAGGTGGTGGCCCACGGTGGTAATAAGGGGAGAATTGGTGGTGATACTGAGGATGCAGAGGTTGCGGTTGCGGCTGCGAGCGCAGTTGGTAAGGACTGATTTCGCCATCGATCTCCTTGCGGTGAAAATTGCGGTGGCAGTTACACGCCGCGCAAATTACGGCCTCCAGCGTGCCTTCCTCTCCGGCGGCCAAGAACTCGCAGCAGCCATCAACGGCGTGACCACCTATGCTGACGGCATGATTCTTTTGACATTCTCTGTATCTGACCGTCCCTGTGGAGCTGCCTTTACGACCGGAGTTGACGGTGGCCGGAACTCCCTCAGCTGCGCTTATTTTAGACCTGGCCGCCATGTTTCCGAAGGAGTCATAACCCGGCGCCGCCACCGAGAATCCCATTTCTTCTTCCTCCTCGTCTTCCTCTTCTTCCTCCTCTTCATGGTCTTCTTGCTCGTCAAATTCCATATCGCTCTCCACCTTTTGTGATAGCAGAATAGAATAAATTTATGAATAAATAAATAAATTTTTGTGTTTTATTTGGGATTTGGTGTGTGCTGGAGATGGGAGTAGCAGAGAAAGATCTACAATCAACTACTCTAGCTGAGAGAGAAGAGGAGCCGAGTCAATTGAATTGAATGATGAAGTCATAACCCACCGCAATGGATAATAAGTATAAGTAAGATACTACTGCTTTTCTTTTAATATTTTATATTGCTCCTAATAAATACTAATTATTAATTAATTAATTGAATTTAAGAGATTTTATATTAAGATGGTAATATTAATTTGTTTGAAGTCGCAGTTGAAGATAAGAGAGGAGCAGAGGATGTGGTCATCAATGACCCGTCTGCAGAAAAAGAGGTGTCTCACTCTCCAAAGCCTTTCAAATACTTCCCATTACATTAACATCTGCATCTATCATCTTCACACATTCACTTTTACTTTAACCCCCTTCTCTCTTTTTTTTTTTTAATCTTTTACTTTTTCCATAAACATTTTTCCAATACACTTTTATTTTTTTTCAGCAACACCAATATTTCTACACACAACCAATAATATAACAGAACACAGAAAATAATACAACATATATTTTGGATTTATTGGAGATGTAAATAGACACATGGGACCTACCCGCTTTTGAAAGAGGTACATTGAAAATACAAATTTTTATAGAAATATTATTTTCCAAAAAAAATATGAAAATTACCCTTTTTATCTTTTTTACTTTTTTTCACCTTCTATCTACAAGACTATGGATCTCACTCAGTGTTATATAGTAAAAGTTTAATGAGTGATTAGAATAGAATAGTGGAAAAGTATGGAGTGGTGCATGAAGAATAATAATAGCAGAAGAGAAAGGATGAGAGGCCCCATAAACTTAGGACACCGACCTGTCATCGGAAAAATTAATCTGTCGGCATTCATGGGAGCTGCCTACGTGCCCTCCTCTTCCGACATCACATGACATCACTCATCTCTCACCATTTTCTCTTATTTCGCTAAAAAAATATTATATTTTTATTATTTATAATTCATACGTGTAAACTTACATTTATGACTATCATTTTACTGTGAGTTTGGTCACTGCTACAATAGTTTATTATTTTTCATGACATCATAAATTGAAATGTTAGTAAATAGAACAAGATGTCCATAAAAAGTCATAGTCATTTCTTGTTATATAATTTCTCTCTTCGGTTTGTTATTGATCACTGTTCCAATCATAGTTGAACATGTGAGCTTATCTGGTTTCGTGAGAGTTAATATCTATAAATGTAGGTTAGTTTAATTTGTGGGTATACACAACCAATTCAATCCACATGTTTATAGATTAATTTTGATATTTTTATTTTATATTTAATTTTATTTATATGTTGTTCTGATATATTTAATAATTTTGTTATTTAAGAGTTAAGATAAAAGAAGATTTAAATACTATTTTTTAATTTATTAAAATGCACAAAATTGTGATAGAATTTTTAAATTTCAAAACGAATAAGATAAATTTAAAAACATTTAAGTTAAAATACATGTTTATATAACTATATATGATTGTTATGAATATAAGTATGTCCTTTTGTTGACACAATCACAATTTTTATTATAATAGTAAATAATTATTAATATATTCTCGTAACTATTAATTGAAGGCATAATACCATTATACTAATAACAAAGCTAAAGTCCATGATGCATGCCACCCCTACTATACAAGCTAATGAATAAACATAAGCTTTTAAATGAATAAACATAAATTTTTATCTAACAATTTAACTCTCAAGTACCATTCTCTTCTTCCCTCACATGCATATATTTCTTCAAATGTTAGAACTTTTAGATTATTAGGCATTGTCTCGTTAAAAAATTGCAAATAATTGGAAATGAATTTCTAGGACTTTCAGCTGTAACTTCTGGAAAGCTGGGATCTATGGCGATGCACGTGAATGTTAACCTGAATTTAGGTTTTTAGATAGATTTCGATATTGCAAGAGTGGTTCTTCAAATTATTTAATTGCTATGTTGTGCATGCTCCAATAAGATATGGTAAATGTGTGACCTAGTTAGAGAAGAACCCTCACACAAACCTACCACTTTATTTCACACACCTAACTATATCTTGGCAGAATGGGATCAACAATATAATAGTAGATATCCTATGACTCTATTCATTTCATATCGAAATATGTGACATGTTTCATCACTAATTGTTTTCACCTACAAAAATTCAAGATTTCCCTTTTAACATAAATACCTTTCTACATGTATAGAAAAAAAAAAAAAAGAGTCCTTGTCACCTTTTTCGGATTGCTTTAGTTCCAAATTCTAAGCTGTTACTATGTTGGATTAAGTATGTTGAGAGAACCTTCCTTAATTCAATATTTGAAGCACGGAAATTAAAAAAAATATGAATAATGTATAAAAAAACGTTTTATAAATTAATATACCACAAATATTTGACTTTTTTTCAATTATTTAAGGATATATTTTTAAAAGTGTGTTTAATGTTCTTTAACTATTGTTACTAGTGTTCCGTGCAATGAATAAGAAAATGTTTATTTTTCACAATTTTTAACTAAACCTTTATATTAATTACCTGTATATTTGGATGAACTCGTTATAAAATATGAACTACTGAGTTTATTATGATACCAACATATGAATTTAATGAGAAAAATTAACTTAGCCCATCGTGACAATGGGAACTTTAACTAGTTATAAAAAGAATGGTTGGAAGAGAAAAAGGATAGTAGAAAATGACATAATTAAAAAATAAAAGTAAGCATGTGTAAATAATAATATAAACACTTTGACAAAAAAAATAAATGTATAAAAAACTGTTTACCCAATGGTTTAGATGATTTTTTTTTTTTAATTTTTCCTATACCAAAAATATAGGGATAAGAAAAAGTTGAAAGTTTTTCATCCACTCATCTTCCTTGTTTCTAAAATTTGTCCAACCAAAGGTAGTCTAAGGAGATTCTCTCAACTAGTTTACCGTTATAAGCTATGTGCAAATAAAAAGTGTAGTAAATATTACATACAGCCTGTAAAATGAAAAAGACACTTCAAGCTGTAAAATACATCATTTTTTTTAATTATTAAAAAAACAGTATATTATCAATACGGTTTTTATTGTATCAACCAATTAAACCACCTCACGTTTCTTTTTTTCTGCTTAATTTTCATAAAACTTCCAAAAGAAATGTGAAAAAGATGAAAAGCAAATTTCATATTCAAACTAAGGTCTCAACTAAGTTTATCATAGGAATAACTTGGTTGGTATGATTGGTATGATTTATTTATTTATATATATATATATATATATATATATATATATATATATATATATATATATATATATATATATATATATAACCAACAAAAATAGTTACTAGTTAAGAATAACGTCATTATAAAACAATCAAAAATACATCTGATTCAAAACTAAACTCTAAACCACTATAATATATATATATATATATATATATATATATATTTATTGTTGATAAAGAAATATAAGTAGATGTAAATCTTGAAAATAACAAAAATCATATAAGTGTGTATAAATCTCATAAGTAGATGCAAATCTCATATTACAAATTTAGTGACATTGAAATGTGCTTAAAGTAGTATCTGGATCATCTGAGATCAATGCTAGTGAAATTTTATGTTTATTAGATCTATTGTGTATCACATGATATTAAGCTATTGTCATGACTACATGTTAATATTTAATCTCATATTTGATATATACAAAGGTAGGTGTGTGTTATAAGATAAAAAACTTCCTATAAATATTAATTTTAAAGGACATTTCTTAAAATACTTTTACTTTTATAAGAAATGAAGTTTTACTAGTGATAGTAAATTATTTTAGTGAAAAGTGGGAAAGAAAGAAAAGGAGGGTTTGAGTTATGTTGTTGGCAATTGTACTTGTGTCACTCTCATGTCAGCTGGCTGGAAACCACCTTTCACATCCATCCATTTTCCCAACAAATAACACACGCACGCCCTCTCAATTCCTTATCCTTTCTTTTCAATTCCAATGTCCTTCCCTTCTATTCACTTTTCTCTTTATTCACTCAAAAATTCAATCACAATTTCTGTATTCAATTCACTTCTCATCTTAACTTTCATGCAATCTTTGTTTCTGTTTGTGGTGTGTGTGGATTACTTTCGTTTTCTATTAAAACATTTAAATCGAACATAAAATGTTCAATTTCAAAGAAGGGGTTAACTTAATTTAAATTATAATATTTTTTATTTAAATTTGGTATCAATTTGATAGTTTTTGAAAAGCTCAATTTTTTTATATGATTTCCTGAAATTATTTGTGGTGGACTTTTGATGCGTTTTTCTTAAATAACTAAAAGCTTTCGTGGATCAAGGTGACGAAGAGTAGACACTGGTAGGTCAAAAGGAACGTTTAGTTGGGCTTAGGACTGGATTTCTCTTACATTTTCTTTTTGTCACCCCTTTTGTTTTCTCTTCCACCTCAATGTTTTCAAATTATAAAAATAAAAAACTTTAGATTTTTTTTTTCTATGACTGTAACTTCTATCTTGAAGTAAAATTAACGATAATTATTAATATGAAATCTTGATTTTACAGAAAAGGAACATTTCTAAGAATGGTGTATATTAAATTTAATAAAAAAAAAAAAAAAAAAAAAAACACAATGGGATATGGACATTGACAATACTATAAAAGAAGTGAAAGTTAGAGTATGGTGAAAGAGAGTCTAAGTCAGCTTCATTTCTTTCTTTTTATATTTATACTATGTTTTTTCCACTAACAACGAATGTTATAAATTCAAATACTTGTTATTAAAAATATTTGTATGTTCTAAATTACATCTCAAGCTTATATTCGAGTTGGAACGTGTTAAATGGTATAAGCAACTCAAACACCAAAATAAAATATTGTTTGACATGTCAAAAAGTGTAACACAATTGAGTTAAATGATCTATATTTATTTATTTTTAAAGTTTGAGGAGCAAATAAAATTAAGATTTGAGATACGGACAAATTTTAATTTCGCGTCAAAGTTTCATGACTAAATAACATATTTAACCTCATAATAATTAATTATGTTATTATGAAATATTTTCAACTATATTAATATAGCACTTATAAGTTATTTAAATACCAATTTAGTAATAAAAATATGTATAATTTGTTTTCTCTAAGCATATTGATATAAAACGAGTTGTTGTTTTGCACAAATACAATTCAATATTAATTATTGGAACCGAAATTATGAAAATAGTATAGCACATCAATAAGAACATAAATTATAGTACCTTTCATTCAAACTAATTTACACGAACAAGTACCTATTAGTTTTTAATGTCGAGATCTGTGATCATTTTTCTAACTTGGAGCCCAAAAGAATATGGCCAAACCCATTTTTAGCCCAAAGTTGATAAATCTCTTACCAAATACAATTGACTTAGGTCCAATTCGAATGTTTACCAATGGAATTTAATAAACATTAGTGTATGAACTTTTTCTTTATATAAATTTATTATCGAAACTTTTCAAAATTAAATTATAAAAACTCATAAAATTGAATACATTTTCTATATTTTCTGCACACGTTTTCCAATTTAATTTAGCCATATGAAGAGGTTTTGTCACCTTGAATTGAAACATTCCTCATAAGAAGTTTCTACTAATTTCATATAATGCACACCAAATATATTAAAAAAATATATATCTTTACATATTGAGTGAGAATTAGTTTGACTCCTCTCTCAAATATTTCATCATCCTTCGAAACGTTTGAACAACTAATTTTTTGAAAAAAATTACTATCGAAAATCTTGTATTCTTCAATATATTTCAAAAAATAATAAAGAAATGAAAGGATATTTAATATTTTTTTCAAGAATCTAAGTAAAAAATAAAATATATCGGTACGATCCAAGACTAATCAAGGTTCATCATTATCAGTTAGATTTTACTTAGTTGTATTGACTGGGTTGTAGGTGAGATGATTATTTTTAATTTTGAAAAATACAAAATTAATCACAGTAACTCAAATTGGTCTCCCAAAAAAAAAAAAACTTGTAAAAATGTAGAAACTAAAGTAATTTTATTTTTTTCAACGGGATTACATTGGAATTTAACAAATACTATAAATTCTATCTAGGACACCTTGAAGACATTAGCATCTGCGTGTTCAACGTTGTCTCAATAACAGGGAAACGACATTTCTTATCAAAATTAGAGGAGACAAATGCGTTACATTTGTTGGAGCTATGAGTTTAACTCTTTTTTCTTTTAAATTTGAAATAATTTGAGATTTTAATTTATCAATCTGTTTTGACTCATCTTACGTAGAAGAAAAAAAAAAAAGAAAACTGTTGATAATTTAAAAGGAGTGGATATATAGAGTTCCATATATAAGAGGAAAAATATATAAGTAATAAGATTAATGTGATGTGGCAAAAGAAATTAATAAACAGAGAAAGATGGAAAGTATGAAATGGGTATTTGCAGTGACTTAGATGTTAATTAATAAATGAGTACTATCTTTAAGATTAAATTAGATTGAGATTAAATAATTTGTCAGTCTTTTTTTTAATAACAGTCCAATACTGTTAAAATAGATTTTTTTTTTAACTTGGCATTTAAAAATGATAATTATATATATATATATATATATATATATATATAATATAATATAATATGAAACAATAAATTACACTTCTATTATAATTCAGTATTACTAAAAAGTGAACTTTAAGTCTAGATAATCCGATAGCGGTTCAACATCAAATTGAACAGTACAGTCAACAAACAACGAATTTTGTTACGATATACTCTAACATATGGATTAGATACCATGTTAAGAAGTTTGTATTCACTTTTATTTATATATATATTTATATATATATATATATATATATATATAAATTTGTTTTATTTTTACTTGACGTAAAATTCTAACAATTATATTTCTCAACATATAAAAAATAGTTGTAACATTCAATGTTTTTAATATGGTTACTTGCATCATTGTTTTTGAGGGTATTGAAGTAAAAAAATCTTGAATTAAAATTCTCTAATTTAGATCGAAAAACAATTGATTGTTAGTTCAGTTGACCAAAATCTAGATTGAATTAATTTGATGTACCAAAAACATATGAAATCTTTGAGAAACAACTATATAATATTTAATATGCAGATCTTCTTCATTTTCTCCTTACTTAATATTTTAATATAATTAAGTATATCATATTTAATTTTTGTAATGGTTTCTAATGGAGGTGTAGAAATGACATTAACTTTGTGAGTTACACAACTCATCACTCATCATGAGTGTGAGTAGGATTAAGTTGAAAAATATAATTTGTATAAAGGTAATGATATTTTGATAAACAAAATTTTAATAAAGTTTGACAAATAATTTTTTTGGATAAAAAATGTACTACTTTGTTATTTCATTTTGATAAAAAATAAAAAAAATGATTTATTTAATTTTATTTACAGAAATATTGTCAAATATGTCAAAAATAAATTTGTCAAACAAATATTTTTCATTTTTATAAATGTGTGACAAATTGAATTCAATTCCCTTAAACTACAAATCAAAAAGATTTTAGTTAGATTGGAGTTAAGTTTACCCTAAACTTATTAACAAGAATCCTTTTAATATTTTTCATTATAATTATTTTACATAGTTTAACATTTAATATTTTCTAATACTATAGAATTTTACTCAATATTAAATGGTTTAGATATTTAGTATATTTGCTTATCAAATTATATAAATTAACATTTTTAATATTTACTTTGTAATTGTAATTAATATTTATTTAAATAAGTAAAACATTTTAACTATATCATTATAAATAGATAATCATTTTGATCATTCCACAATAACTATATAAATCAAATTAAATAAACAAAATATATTTGAATAAGTCACTATATAGGAACAAAATTATGTTAGACATCTTAACTCAATTTGCTACCTCGCTTCAAACATTTAGAATTGCTTAATAAATTAACATTTCTCGAAGTTTTGTTTCAATCTTCGTATTTATGTTACCTTAGGTCAAACCACATTGTTGAACAATGAATTATTCTTATGGAAAATTCACAATCAATTTAAAAATTGGAAAAAAAAATCTCTATGACAGCTACTAGTCAAGTCAAAGGTCATAATACTGTTAAAATTTATAGTGAGGTTGACCAAGCGGCTTATATTCGATGTTAAAAATAAATCATTACATGAAGAAATAATTTAAATATAAATTCTAAAATATTTAAAGAAATAACATTTAACATCAAATATATGTCCTAAAATTTATTTTATACAAATTAAAAAATATTAATTTGTTAAATACTATAATATACTTATATATAATCCATCTTCATTGCCTTTTGATATTAATTTTCATCCAAAAGATGTAATATTTGATCAATAAAAACGACCAATTCGAGAAATGTTCAAATTCACTTAAAATGAAACAATTATTACGTTTTTTTAATTAAGAAGTACCATAACATTTATAAAACCTGTTATAGCTGATAGTAGTAGAATTTTAATATTTAGAATTTTAAATAGAAAACGTAATTTAACATGACAATATTTGGGAGAGTAAATTGACCATTCATCTTAAAAAAATTATCTGACATTTTCATAGAAGAAAAACAAAACACTCCACCACAACTTTCTTTTAAAAATCAAATTTAATAATGCTCCACTAAAAATAAACCAAAAAACAAAGTTTATATTTGTACAAACATATAATATTAAAATTCTAAAACAACCAAGGTTTTTTCTAAAACTAAAATTTTGAAATGGAAGAAGTATCGTATTTAGACTAATGTTCCTAAAACATTAATGTTTTGGGATAAAAAAGTAAAAATAAGAGAAGTGGGTAGTTGATTTCCTAGTTTGTATATACCCTATACTAACATAACATTGGCGACATTTTTTGTCAGGAAGTTTAACTTTATCATTCATCGATTCTTAACTTCACAATCCTTCTAGTTGAAGTCTCTAAGGTAACATTTAGGATTGTGGTTAGATTATTAAGGATTTGTCCTTTCATACATTTCGATTTATTTACTATATTTCCAACAACCAGAGTTAACCACTCACCATAATTGTGTCTTTATTCGTACCTGTTCTTTAGAATTCATTAACTTTCTCACAAGTTTAAGATGGACCGTAAAGTAAGAATATTCCTAAAGACACTGACTCCTTCAATCTTAAACTATTTATGGCAATTAGATTGAGTAATATATTTGATCATACAAGAATTAATGGTATTAAAATCTTAAAAAAGAGATGATATATTAAAGGATTAAGAGCAGAAGAAAAAAGACAAGGACAGCAAAAGTTCTGTTTTAGGTGTAATATTAATGGCAGAAAATTACAGTACAAATGTGGTTGAATGATGTTTAGTGTATGAGGTAGCTTGGAGTGAAGGGAGTGAGTGAAGAGAAGCATCCAATGCAATGCAAAACATTGGTCCTTCACTTCTCCATACACAAATAATTAGGTTAAAACAAAATCATGCCACACTCACAGGCACAGCAGGTGAAACATCAAATATCTCATCACCTTCATCTCCCTGCCACAATCTAATGCAATTCAAATCATTGCTTCATTCTCTATCCTCACACTCTCAACCTCATCATGCAATTTCACTAACGGTTTTTCCACCATTTTCTTTTCTAGCTTATCTGTAACAACCAACTTCGCCATTGCAGACACAATTACTGATACATCATCACCATTATTATTGTTATTATTATAACTGTGACTATAACTCCTATTGTTACTATTCTCAGTGTAATGTGAAAGTACAGAACCTTGCAAAACCCCCAAAGATTTTGACTTTTTTAACCTCACCTTCCTCCTTCCAAACCCGTGTTCGGTTTGGTGTGGCTGCATTTTAACCCAGCTACCTCTGATGGAACCAGAAGAAGAACCAATGGATTTTGACCTTATCACTTTATGATTATTGGAGGCTTCACTCCCATACCCTACACCCCACACACTGGATACTTTTCCCTTCCTCCTGCTCCCACTCCCACCTTTCACCATGCTCGCAAATTTCTCACTCCTATCACAATCATTAATACTATTATCATCACACTCCTCCCACGCCACCACCGGCACCGCGCTCTCCATGCGCGCCACGCGCCGCCGCAGAGACATCCACACAGGGGACGCGCGAATCCTCTTTCTTGCCAGATTCAGACACTCCACCACCTCCATCATGGACGGCCGCTTCTCGGCCGTCGATCTAACGCATCTGGCAGCAAGCACCGCGAGCTGCCGCACCACGGCGGGGTCCGGCGGCGGTCCGATCCGGCGGTCGCAGATTCCGGCGAAGTCGCCGAGCTTGATCAGCGGCACCGCCCAGTCCACAATAGAGGGAGGGCTGTAATTGACGTCGATGGCGTTCCGGCCGCTGATGATCTCCAGCAGCAAGATCCCGAAGCTGAAAACGTCGCTCTTGGCGCTGAGATCCTCCGGCGCCAGATAGCACGGGTCGAGGTACCCTATCGTCCCCGCGGGCGGCGTGCACTTGACGCGAACGTCCTCCACGTGTCCCCTTAACGCAAGGCCAAAGTCACCGAGCCTCGCGTTCCATCTCTCGTCAATTAAAACATTGGAAGACTTAACGTCGCGGTGAATAACGGGAGGGTTGGCAGAGTGCAATTCGCGAACCGCTTTCGCAACCTGAACCGCGAACCGGACCCTCCGGTTCCAGCCGGGCGGTTTTCTAACGGAATGCAATAGATCGTGGAGCGAACCGTTGGGCATGTATTCAACGACGATTAGTTTGTTGCCGTTTGGGTCGGTACTGAAGCCGATGAGGTTCACCACGCGGGGGCTCGGGACTTGAGAGAGGATCTCGATCTCGTTTTCCACAGGACTGGTGCAGTTGCCGCAGCCGGTGCATTTAGTGGAGTGGTTCTTCGAGGCAGAGACGAGCTTCGTGGTTTTGACGGCGGCAAGGAGCTTTCCGCCGTCGAGGGTAGCTTTGTACACTCTGCCATGGCTGCCTCTGCCTAGGAAGGTCTCGGCGGAGAAGCCGGAAGCCGCGGCGGCGATTTCGGCGTAGTTGAAGTGGCGGATTGGTTTGGCAGCGATGGGTTTGTGCTTCTTGAAGTGAGGGTCGCAGGTGGCGATTGCGGATTGGGCATTGCAAGAGAGGTAACCCATGAGAGTGGGAATTGGGATGGGTTTGCAGGAATGAGAGAGAAAGGGAAGTTGAAGAGAGAGAGGTGACGGTGGAAAAGGGAACACATGGGGCGCCAAAACCCATAACTGGAAAGAAAGGTGTTTTCAACTTTAAAGTGGGAAGTGATTCGCAGCTTTAGGATGATGTGAATGCAATCCAAACATGGACGCACACTTATTCATTTTTTTTTTCTTTTTCTTTTTCTTTCATTCTGCTTTTACTTTTTCTATTTTCCTTTTTTTCTCCATTATCTCTTCTAGTACTGTCTTCTTCTTCTGTGCTTTCTAATAATTAAATGATTTCTGCATGCAAAGTCGTGCAGCAGGCACACCCATGACCTCCACAAAATCATATGGAAAGAAGTACCTGATCTTCTCTTTTCTTTAAGGTAGTTCTACACAGTAAGCTAAAATCAATTAAATTTGATTACTATATTTATATGGTTTAACATTTATGAAAGTGTGTTTGATTTAATATTTGTAATTAGTTAGGATTGAATTTAGAGGAGGGTGATATACTTTAGGACAGTGAGAGTTTCAATTTGGACAGCCAGAGTTTCGATTTTCTTACTCTTTCAATTAAAGCTGTGATTTGGGGTTAATTATTTTGTAAATATTTTTAGAAAAAAAAAACAATTTTTTAAAATTAATCTGTAGAATGTATTTAATATGTTTGATTTGTAAGAAAGATAGTTTTTTAACTCATGCACATGTTTAGTTTATGAAAAAGAAATTATACATTTATTTTTCTCCTCCTCATGTTTAAAAAAAATTCAACCAAACAAAATCTTACTATTCGAAAACTAATTAATTTATTTATGATTAATGTTAATAATATATGATCCGATACATCTAATAAATTTTACCTAAAAAATTTTATATTGTTTATGAATCAAGATTAAGTGTAATTTAAATATTCTTCATCTATAATGGATAATACTTCAAAAATATGGTGGTGGTTGTTAAGTAAATTTAGTTTTTAATGTTTACAAATTGTGATTCATGAATTGGGACGAAGTTCTTAAAATATAAGTAAATACTTTAGAAATACACTTTAATGTTTAAATCGGAGACAATGTACCTAGAATTGAAGATGTATATTATATATAACGTTCAAATTTCTGACTGGCCTCCTGAGATTTATAATTGAAATGTGACTTTCATAATATTTAGGCCTAAGAGAAGCTTAATATCAAAAAATACTAGTTTGTGGTTTAAATGAAATATTTCTGTAACAAATTATGAAATAATTTAGACTATTTTGTTTTTTGTTTCAACTAAACTTTACTTGATAGAGAAATTAAAATAACTTCTATGACATCATCTTTGTTTGCAAGAACTTATTGAACCAAAAAAAAAAATAATAATAATCAATTTTTAGATATATCAACTTTTAATAGGGGATTGAATATAGAATACAAATTTATTTGGTTTAAATACTTGTTTGATTAAGTATTCTAAAATTGAGACTGATTTCTGTCCATTAACGTATACTTTTCCAGTTGCCAGAAGAAAATGGGTCGAAAAATAAAAGTCTTTAAAAAGACAATCTCGATTAAGAAATTAGAACAGAGTAATTGATATTAAAGTACTAATAATTATTATTATAACTAGCGTAACACAGGCGTTATCGCGTATGTGTATATATATTTTTAAATATGCATAATATTATATTAATAGGTGATAATATTATAATGTTATTAAGTTTATATATATATATATATATATATATATATTAAAATTATATTTATTAAAAATAAAGTGAAATATATCAGAACAGATAAAAGACTAACCATTGATAGATAAAGAAGAAGAGAAGAAATAGAAACATCTGATTTTATTAAAAAATTGTAAAAATAACGGTCAATTTTTAAAAATTTAATAAATTATTATATTTAAAGGGGTAAAATTGATATTTTAAAAAATGGACACAAAAAAAAGAATCCCCTTTATATATTAAAAAATTGTAAAAATAACGGTCAATTTTTAAAAATTTAATAAATTATTATATTTAAAGGGGTAAAATCGATATTTTAAAAAATGGACACAAAAAAAAGAATCCCCTTTATATATTATTATAGATAATAATGGATTTTTTTTCCCTTCTGATGAAGAAAAATTATACGTGTATAGGTGGCAACACTCCATGATCTTAAGCCAGAATAAAGGGGTATTGGTTTTCCCATTTTTTTATATATAAATTTAAATTTAAATATAATAAAAAATATTTTCTTTTAATTCCAATATATAACTTTATTGAATTTATATCCCTATAAATAAAATTTTGACATTCAAATATATGCTGAAAATAAGACTTTTCTCAAGTAGAAAAAAACTTCAAATAATTCATGCTGTCAAATGAATTTCGATGGAAAATGATGGTTCATCAGTTTCATGATAGCTGGATTATAACATTTGATGTTAGCTTCTTTAAATAAATTTACATAAAATACAAAGAAAAAAATGACATTTATTTTTCCTCTTGACACCTACCCTCTCTTTGACCATTTTCTATCAAAACCCTATTTGAAGTAACCCGAATATTCTTAAAAAAAAAAGAAAAAGACCTTTGGGTGTGTACGAACAATCTCAATCTGATTTTCACAACATAGATCAAACATTATATATATATATATATATATATATATATATATATATATATATATATATATATATATGAGTTCCGGTTAATTTATTAATGTTTTAATTAATCGAATGATACCCACTTTCATTCATATGTGTCAGTTTAGTATCCGCTTTTAACAAGTCACAACTTTTAAAAAGATGTTTTAATTATGTTTTTTTCAGAAAAAAATTATTAACAGAGTTAACAGTATTGATATTTAAATTGACTTACGAAATTAACTATTTATATTAAGATTTAGTGATAAAAGTCATGAATTAAGTTAACAATTTTAGTAATTTTTGTCTGGAAGAAACCTGATTAAGACAATTTTTGAAAAGTTAAAACTAAATTGACATATTTTTAAAAAGGGGTATCAATCTAACACATCTAAATTAAAGAATGAATATCATCCCACTAATTAAACCTTTATTAATTATATATAGTTAAACACTGGAAGATTCCACACGTGTGTGCGACGCATTCTCTGTTTTGAATTTAGATTGTTAAAGAAAACCCACCTTGTTTTGTTGTGCACGATACAGTTTTGCAACCACTAGTCTATGATATTATTTTATTATATACTCCTATTAATTTTTTTTAATATTTTTTAAATAAGAATTGGATCCTCCTAATATCTAGGTTAGATGCTTAGTTGAATTTTACAATTATCATACACAGTTGCTAAACACGATGAACAGCTAAGTGAGACAAAATTTCCATTAATTGACTCTTAATATACAATTTGCTGGGTTTATGGTATTGATTGGCGAGCTTTGAGGCTAATATTCTACTCGTTGAGTTTGACAATAATTGCAACAATTATTAAATTATTTTTTAATATTCAGAAAATACAAAATATATTTAATTTTTCCTTCATTTGACAAGTAAAAGGAAATGATTCTCTAATAATCTTCATCATCATTTCACACATTCGACTCATTGCAAATCAAATCAAATCCACATTGAAGCAATGATCGAGATCGGTCTATTTCAAATAATTATCAATAATTCTTCATGTAGTTGTGGTGGTCATCAAGTAAATATTTTGTTAGAAAATAATTATAGATATAATTTTAGTTTTAAACTTTTATGTAAAATTAAAAATTTGTTTGTATGTTAAACGGTATTCTAAATTGGTGTTTGAACGAAAAACTAAGTAAAAATAAGTAAAAAAGACTTGATATATTTATTCATTTTTAATATTTGAAGACTATATCAAAATATGATAGAAATGAATTTTAATTTTATATCAAAGTTTAATAACTAAAAATATATTTAATTTAAAATATTATATTAAAGATAAAGATACATATACAGATCGTTAATTATATATTCAAGTTTAAAAATAACAGTTTCAAAAACTTTTAAAATAACGCGGTTAAAAATAAAGAAAGGAGTAAAAATTAAGCACCTATGTTATTTTTTTATTGGTACAGAACTGTGTTATTATGCAGAAAAGTTTACACAAACTGGAAACACAAGCAACAAAATTTCAGTTTTAAATATGAACAGACTTATCAGGGTTGGCATGGTTTGAGAATCAGTTTACTTACACTTTCCAACGCAGAATTTCACGTTCCTAAGTCACCAAACGTCATATTTATTAACTTACAAACAGTTAAACTTTTTCTTTTTAACTTATTTATAATATTCAAACTTGCTTAGATTAATTTTAAATATTTATATTGAGTGGAAAAAGGTTAATTAAAAAGTAAAAGTACGTTCTAGTGTAATATTTTTGAAAAATTACCAAAATAAGTTAGATTTAGAAAAAATTATGGACATAGGTAGGTCTTATCATCTTTACATGATATTATTGAGAAGTTAGCTGTGTTGAGAAGACATAGTTTTAGTATGGAGTATTTTTAAAGTGAATGTGATATGATTTTAATTGAATATATTTAAAAAAAAATGATATTTTGATTTATTTTTAACTTACTATTTCAATCACCCTAAATCATAAATTCTAAACTCTAAATTTTAAATCCTAAACTTCCATCACCACTTCTCTATTTTTATTTTAAATGTGTCCATTTCAGTATTTTTTTTTTCTGAAAAATTCACACCTAATTAAAACATTATCCGAATGGGAAGGTGGAATTATATTTTTGAGCAACAGTGGGTGAAGGTGAAGGTGAAGTGAAAGAAAGAAAGTGAGTAGCGACAGAAGGGAAACATTAAGGTAGTGTTTGGCTTCAACAACACTCTGAAACGTGCGTTGGTTGCTTTTGTTTGTAGTTTTCTTCAGCTTTTGACCATCCACTGTCTCTTTATTTGTTTGGATTTTTGGAGAGTGAGAGATGTTGAAAATCAGCTTCCACTTCTCAATCTCATTTCAAACGTTAAATGAAATGATTCTCTTTGCCTTCTCCACTTATCTTACATCCAACCTCACCATTCAAATTCACACAATCATTTTTTTTTTTTCCTTCTGAATATGTAATTTAAAATCATGCTTGGTTTAAATTATTTCAGTTTTCTTCTTTTTTTCAGAGGATAGTTGAACGAAGCATAATTCTGAAAAAACAATTTATTTTATGACGAAAATATTTGCAAACTTACTTCTCTTTGATTACACACGGTAAACAATTTATTTAAAAAACACAAATATATATATATATATATATATATATATATATTATCAATTAATTTTAAAATGTTATGTTTAATTAAACTAAATTTCATTCAAATTACCTTCTTTGCTAAGTAGAGCTGGTACAAACATAAATATTGCGAATTGGTTTTATATCTTTATTTCTAATCGATGTGAGACTTTCATATTTTTAAGATTTAAAAAAGATTATTCCTAAAAATAAATAATATTTTAATCAAATTAATTAACCTTCGAAAAAATTGTAAAGTGACATATTAATGATGTCATGATACAGGATTATAGTATATTTATTGGTCTTAAACTATTATAATTTTTTGTTCCTTTTTTAATTAAAGTATAGGCTTATTATGTTTTTTAATTTTTGAAAGCTCTGAAAATTATATTTTTCAGCAAGCACGGTTCGTATGTTCCATAAAAAACATTTTAACATTATTTTACTGTAGAAGAAGATGTTTTACATAACTATAAAAAGTAAAAAAAGAAAGTTTATAATTTAATTTAGAAATAAAATATAATTCTTTATAATGATTTAAAAATAAATCATTTAACCCTTTAATATAAATAAAACAAAGAATAAATAAAAAGTTAGACAATTTGTTAATTAAATGAGTAAAGAAAATGAGGATAAATTCTTTTATCATTTATTGAAAGAAAGTCAATGGAACAAGAAGACCAATTAAGTATTTGTCTGATCCCATTAATGCAGTTGCAGAGCTGAGATAATTTGAGATGATAGAACTTCTATTTATGTTGATAGCAACTATTTCAAAATTAATTATGTTCCAATTTTAAAAAAATTAAAAAAAAAAAAAAACATTTGGGTCTTTTCAAAAATTTAAACTGCAGTGAGTTGAAGTTTTTGCTTACATGATTGTGACCCATCAAGCAGAACGAAGTTAGGTGCAAAACTAGAATTGAATCAGAGTGTGTCATAGTGGAAGAGCAGAAGAAAACGATAATCACGGTCATTGGAATAATCGCGTTTGAAATGTATCTGTTAAAAGTTAAAACTTGTAAAGGGTCAAATATTAGTAATTGCTTTCAAACTGAGAATAATAGCTTTTGACTTTTGTTCCACCAAATCCCACCACCACAACGGAAACATGTGAAAAGGCCGCCAAATAATGTTCAAATTACACTTTCAAATTCATGATAGCATAATAATAAGTCAAATCTCGGTGGATACTTTTGTAGATGTAAATATAATAAGCTCTAATATGTGTATATTTTATTTTATTAAATTAAAAAAACTAAGATGATAATTATAATTTAAACAATTTTTATTTTTTAAATATCTCTTTTATTTTTATTTACTGAAATAATCTTTCTTTAAATTTATTTACCAAAAGATCTCATTCTGTCGGGAGAAATCAGTTAGCTGTAAATCCACTTCACACCACCATGAAACTCATTTCTTGACAATAGGTGGATGAGAAATGGATAGGATTTCTCAATTACTTTTTTTAATTGAATTTTTGTTATGATTTTTTAAAATTCTTTTAATTTTTAAAATATAGATATTTTGAAATCAATAATTAATTTAAATATTTAGTTTATATTTAATTGGTATAGATATTTCAATAATTCTAATTATTTAACTTTTACATAAAAACATCTCTTATAGTTCCTTATAAACACTTAGTGACTTCTATTGAACTTTTTTTTTTTAACACAAGGTATCATTGACTTTAATCTTAGTATGTTAAGAATAAATTATTTTACCTCAATGTGTAATTTCCTTTACATGTTAAGATATCATGAATCTATTTACTTTATGGCAATATATGAATAATCAATTATTTGAATATCATTAACTTCAACATCACTGCGTAATAAATCAATTGTTTTGCAATACTACAAATAAGTTACTTTCCGTTAATGCATAAAAAATTTACTAAAACTTGTATAAGTGTACACATAAATAAAGAACAATGAATTAAAAGTTAAATATGCTTTAAACCTCTAAATTTTAATACAAAATTAAAACTTGTTATTTTCATAATTTACAATAAATAAATATAATCCTTCTTACTTGAGATAAATTTATTGACACACTAAAATGACGTTAGAACTTTTTATATTATTTGACAAATTCTAATTTTACTTTCAAAAACTAAAACATTTAACCCATAAATTAATCAATAAACGTTTTCTAGCAAATTCATCGCATTACATAACTCATATGATTAATGATATACGTATCTCCGGTATATATAAAGAATTATTAGAGAATCTAACAAATATGATTAGGATTAGTTGTTGGATTGAATCCGAAAAACTACCTTTTAGAAAAAAAGGAAAAAAAAAAGTTATTCATCATACTGAATACACACAGAAATCGATGTTTCATAGGTAGGAATCTAGGTTATTTTGAGAATAAATATCTTATCCCAGAAAATCAAGCCAACACCTTCAAATCAACAATCCCCAATTCCGATGAAGATATCCATTATTGCAAAACATTTAAATTAATTACAATTTTACAGTATTAGCTCAAAATTAATAATAATCATGCTTAATATTTAAAAAACGTTTTTCAAAAAATTAGAAAATTAAATAATTCAAAAATACTAAGTATACATAATTAAAACTTAAATTAAGATTCAATTAATTTAAAAATAAAATAATCACTACAGTGCTTTTTGTCTCAATAAAAAGTTAATATTGTTTATAAAATATTTTTAAAAGAATCAAATAATTAAGAATATTAAATTATATCTTTATTGGAAAAATTAAATACTTAAATTAATTACAATCATAAAATATCTATTCTTTAAATTTAAATTAAGATTAAAATAATTTAAAAAGAATAACCATTTTAAGAACTGTCAAAAATATAACAAGACAATAGTATTTATAAAGTAATAATTATAAAATCAAATAATCAAAGTATCTATAAATAGAAATTAAATAACTAAATTAATTAGAAATATGAAAACATTCGTAGTTATAATAGTTAAAAATTATAAATTTTTAAAAATAAGTTAAAACAGATTTTTAAAAAATAATTAAAAAATTCTACCAATTCTTCATTCTCAAATCCTTTAAAATTTAGTTTGAAGATGATTAGAATCTTTTACTGAGTCATTGTTCGCTTGGAACGATTTTGCTATTCAATAAAATTTACGAAGACGGATGATAATAATTTCATGTGTTTTATTGGGTTGATTTGTGCGGATAATCAAGCACGAAAAAGCAGGATACATCCATTATTTGATCACATATTGCATCTGAAAATTTGAGGTACTGCGTGACATTCGACAAATTTAACACTGATTATTCATAATGTATATTACAGGGTGCATGTGCTTGAGTGTACATTGCAGAACTGTTGTACACTGATTTATGTTCTATTGTTGTGTATGTACACAAGTACTAGTGTGTGAATGAATAATGTGTGGTATGTGTGCACCAGTAGCTAATCAGTACTATGTGTGTGAATGTGTACATAAGTTACGGAAGTGATGCTTTCTATCTATTAAAACTTTATTTAATCTATCACATTAATCAAATCATTCAATAATTTTTACAAAATTCATCTTTAAATTCACTCAATTTATCCCCTAAATCTATTAAAATAAACACATATCCATCCATTAAATTCACACAAATATATCTTCACACTCTTCACAGATCCATCATACCAAAAAAACACACTTAAAAAAAATGGAACACAAGCATCTGAGTAAATAAAAACAAAAGGGTATATTTTAAAAAAAAAAAGTCACAATATTTCTCCAGATCATTTACTATACATATATTAAATCTAATAAAATGAAATGTTTAAAATGAGAGACGACCTTTAACTGTACAGACTGTACCAACCAGCTACCATTACAATCAGTCAATTTTTACAACTTTCCATTTTCTTTTGGAACCATCAACAGTCCAGAAAATAAATACAGTATACCTTCTGACCAAAATCAAAGGATTTATTTTCAACTCTCCAAATTACTGAGCGCATCCATAAAATGCGTACTTTACCATTGATCACTGATCCGATCCCCATCGATGTCAACACTTACCAGTCAACTGAATAGAGTACCCTACAATCATTGTAGTACAAAGATACTAAGGATTAAAGCTTACTCATGTTCCATTCAAATACAAACACACGAGCTCGATGGCTCCATAGCAGGCCCCAATACACAGAAATTTGTCCCAGAAAGGACAAAAATTCGACATTTGGACAATTCATAAAGGAAAAAGTAAACGTGATCTCTGAACAACACCTTCAAATGAGATTGGCTAGAGGTGAAACACAGAAAGCTCATTCTAAGTTTCTAAAAACTGCTTAATTTAAAAAATTCTGGAGTTTGAGGACCAAAGAAAGAAATTTAACATGCGATACAAAGGCATATGAAATAAAAGTTTAACAAATATGATTCATGTTGTCTCTGTCTGCTGGGAACAATGGTGCGAAGAATGAACACCACAGAACCACATAAAACATTGTAATGCAATAGCACTACCATTTTTTTTAAAACAAAGATATTATAGTTGAGTTGGCAATATCCCAGAAATTAAACTTCAAGATCACATCGTACAGAAAATTGTAGATTTTGGTATCTTATTCTGTTGTTTGGTTTGTTCTTGATTGAACCATTAAGTTAGCCAACTGAATCATTCAAAAGCACACAACCAATAGGTCTCAATAGATTGATTTTGAAACATCACTAATACCAAAAACTGAGGCTTTTTTATTCAGAGATCGAAGTATTTATTTAAAGTTTATCTAGACAGAGAGACTTGTAAGGGATCTGAATATTATCTTAGGTGCAAGAGAAGTGAATAGAGTAGGATTTACCAGCAAACGAAAATTAGCAAACGTTTAGCTTTGAGCACATTCAAATGGACGCAAGCGTAACGAACCCTCAGGAAAGTCGTGCATTCTAAATGGTTCCAAAAGCTCAAAGGGTCTGCAGAGAACAAAATCACTTAACCGAAAAAATATCTAAATAGTTGATTCCTTCTGAAAGCCAATATAGTTAAACATAACACAAATAAAAACTAACAATGGATCTACAAATCCAAGAATAATGACAGACATTAAATCAAACCCTCCCGACCACCTGGGCGCACTGTCAAAAAGATGAGACGTGCAGCCTGCCTATTTCATAATGTTCGGTTTAAATGAAACTCTTATCAAATTAGTGATCTCTAAAGGTGGAGGTGATGAGTAATGACCCACAACATTGAGAGAGAAACATTAAACTAGTTCAGTGAATATAGAAAAAAGGGACATCTCAGTAAGTATTTCAAAAAAGGCTCCGAAAATCAAAAGAAGAATGACAGACTAAAATACAAGTCATGCTCATTACTGCCATCAATTAATTTCTAGATAGGCTAATTTCATTTTCAATTTACAAAAAAATGAGGTCTGAAATTCTTACAATATAGAATTACGGCTACGGGATAACTTTTGTTGATTGCTTTCCATAGCAGACAACACATCGCCAGTTTCTGGTCCAGCCGAACCACCAGCTACAGAAGATGGAACAGGGGCACTTGGAGTCCATATCTAGAATAATGTACCCCCAGAAAGCTTCAGAGATTTAAGTTTTTATTCCATTCGAGAAATACTATGCATCATATAGTCATCATTCTCACCTTTATTGTGCTATCAATCCCACTGGTTGCGACAACAAAATCAAATGGATGGCATTGTATACAATTTACAACTGTAGCAACAAGAGGAAAACAAATTTACAGAAAGCCAAACAAGAGAAGACTAATAAAACCTGAAAATCTTAAGGAAAGCAGAGTTTACCAGATCCATCACCATTTAGAATTTTTATGAGTCTACCAGTACGCTTTTCCCAAATAAACCATCTGCCATCATCACTTCCACTGGCAACATATTCTCCTACAAATAAACATGTGAGACGGATCTTGAACAAATTTTCGACTATGCCAGCCCAACTATCAACTCAAAACTCACCACTTATGTTAGGCACGTGCCCTTAACAATAAAATAAAGTGCGGAAGGTGTTGTCAGTTCTTGTTAATCAAAGTAAGAAGTTCGATAAGAAAATTATAAAAAAAAAAAAGGAAAACGCCCATATGCCAAAAAAATACGACGTAGTATATTTTCCCTTGTGGCTTATGCTTTAACATCTGTAGGACCAGTACTTGTAGTAAGGATATTTATGGATTCTGTACGTTTTCCACTGCATCCACACACAGATTTTTTATCTTCCCATTTCAGCAACTGATTAAAATTATTAAAGCTAACTGGTTTTAGTATATACATTTCTCGTGTGCAAACAATATAAAGCAACCAAAAGAGAATGGAAGAAAAAATATATTTTATATTTGGTCAGCATATGAGGACTCGCTGTGCACAACCAATTCTAATTACTAAATCCACATACGAAAGTAATATCAGACCTCTTTGACCAAGAAAATTGGCCTGTTTTATGTCCGTCCCAATATTGCAATGGCCAATAAATCTCTGTTTCATATCAACAGCTGGTTCAGGCTGCAATATTAACAATAGAAAAAAGAAATTATCAAAAATATATAAGTAACTTAATATGAGCTCATTAGGTTGCATACCGAAACATTGAAGGTACTGATGATAAGCAATGAAAAGGGCTTACAAATAAAACCTAACATAAAAAAAAAAACAAAACACATCAAATGTTGTTGCACTCTTTCCACATAAGACTAACCATTACATTCTTGGATTGTAGATTTGAACCAATAGAGAGGAAGGAAAATAAAATCAAATGAAGTCATTTAGAGGAGTCAATTTGACCCATGGCCTACGGGTCAGCCCCAACCCACTCCTAAATAAGCCCCCAAAGGCCCCTCTTAAAGTGGGTTAAGATCACGACCAAAGTGTGTTTAATCCTAAATACCAAACCTTTTGCTCAAATCGAAGGTCGAGTCGAATCAAGGTCAACACAAGTTAGCTCAGACCGACTCAAGTTGACCGAACCAACTTGGGTTGAGCTCAACCAGGCCGAGTCGCCTCGACCTTTAGCTCGTGCCGGCTCAACCTGGGAAAACTCAACTCATTTTGTTGGCCCAGCTGACTCGACTCAACCTTCAGCTTAACCTTTGGCCTGGGCCGTGTAACCTGGACCAACTCAACTTGATTTTTCAGCCCAACTAACTTGGGTCGACTACAGCCTGGGCCAAATCACTTAGCATGAGATGTATATAACTCGACTCAAACTCTACCAAACTTGGTTTGACCTAGACACAACCTGACCAGTACCCAATCTATTTTGATTTGGTCCCGACCCAACCTGCCTGTCTTGACCAAAGATCGACTCACATAGACCGACTCATGGAGCTTTTGTTGCTATTTTGGCCACTCGAGCTTTTTCGATTTCGACCTGTCAGCTAGGGCTAGGTCCTATGAATTGGGCAAAATTTACCACTCCAAAAGTCATTACAAAAACCCACGAAATAAAATTTAGAGAAAGAATTTTTGGATCACAATGATGAAAAACCACCAAAAATAATTAAATTTAAAGGTAGAAATATATACCAAATAACATGCTCTACTGCTTTGTGACGAAGATGAAGGTGAATCGCTTGGGGCACTAGCACCTGCATTGTCTCTAGAGTCACCTCTCCGGTGAATTCTAACATTTAAACTTCCATGAAGAATATTTGAATCAAGGTCTTGTGCCTCGTCACCAGACATTGATGTTTCAAAGTCCAACTCCAATTCCTCATCGTAATCAGAATCATCCCTGTCTGATCTAGGACCATCTTGTGGAACATCACTGTTAGCCTCGGGGCGATAGAGTATGTCACTTAACGATAATATTCTTCCACCTCGAATGTCAGACCTTGATGCACCATCATTGGCCTTGTTATTTTTTTCAGCTTCAGCTGTTAAATAAACCAGTTTGATCCAACATAAGATGGTAAAAAAATAGTACATAATTTCCAATTAATAAGAGGCATATTTGGAAAATAGAATTTTTCTGTATCCAATTTTAGGCAGTTATGAAATAAAGTATATGTTAAATACTCTCTAATATCTTTTGTCAACATAAGAAAAATATAAATCATGTTTCGGGACCTCAATGGGTCACAAAGTTCTTTAGGCAACACGGGTAATCCAAAAATTTCACTAAGATACCTAAAGCAATATCCTTCTTCACATTCTCCACTCTCTCTGCAACTTCAGATTTGTGTGGGGCCAGTGACTGGGAAGCTTCAGCAAAATCCAAAGCATCTTCATGTCTACCCAACTGCAACGAAATAACATAGTATAGTGGGTTTTAAAACTAAGGCAGGTTCTACTATAACAGGGTATACATGACAAACAAATGGTATCAAGTCAAAAGGACCCCTACATAAGTCCCCCCAGCCAAAAGTCAAAACATAAAATCACACCTACAGTAACTGTTTTGTCAAACATTCCTTCAATCTCAATTTTCTTTTAATCAAAACTTTTAAATCCTGCACAAATATTCCCTTAAATTTTATCTAGTTGGGCTTGATACCTCCTATAACTTCAATTGAAGATATCACAAATAAACATATCTAAATTTGATACTCTTTGGTTTCTCTTTGTTTCCTTCTGGGTTTCTATAGGGTTGGTAAAACAATTCATTTTTCAATCATCCATGTGGTTTATCCACAGTAAATCCATCCCTTTCATACATTGGATCAAATCCATCCATTTAATTTTATGGGTGGATAATGATCCACCTATTATTTATCAGAATCCAATGAATATCCTATCAATACAAAACAGATTAAAATTAATCCAATCAATTTTTTCACAATTAAGTCTATCTTAAATGTACTTTCCCTAAAAGCTTAAAAAAAAACTGAATTTGTCTATCAAAATTTATTTATTGAAAATTTTATTACAATATATGTTTAAAAATTTATTTTAAATTTTTACAAATTTGTATGTTTAGATATGCATCCATGAAAATACTGTTAATGATTGTATTGGGTTGAATCTTGTATTAGATGGATCGGGTTGAATCAGATTGTATTGGATCAAAATGTCAGATTGTATTAAAATCTTGTGTCATGTTAATTAAGGAAACACAGTTGTAGTTCTTCATTCTGACAATTGAAGACCAAATCGTGTTAAGACAAATTTGGACTTTGAGTATTTTGTCACTTTTATAAATAATTATTCAAGATGTACTTTGTTTTTTTAATTAAAAATTGTTTTGAGTTGTTTTCTATATTTCAAACATTTCAAAATGAAATTAAAAATCAACTTGAAATTTCTGTCCAAACTTGCACAGTGATAATGCCCATGAGTATCTTTCTCACTCTTCAAAATTGTATGGCTTCTCATGACATTCTTCATCAAACCTCATGTGCTTATACACCTCAACAACATGTGATGACTAAGTGCAAGAATGGACATCTTGTTGAAACAACTCCAACAATGTTAACCCATGGCGAGGTTCATCAACATTTTTGGCTCAGTGCATCTTATCTCATTTTCTGATTTTACTTCACACAAGAACACTCTTTGAATGCTTATATTATTTTAGCAGCCACTTTAGATTTCCATGAAAGACACTCTCGGCAAAAGGGGCAAGAAAGCCACCGAGGCCACCAAAAGGTGGAGGATCTCGCCAGCAACATGTGGAAAATGTGTTGTGGGTTGTAGGTTGGTTTTACCCATCAAAGTTGTTCTTGATGGTACTATTGATCATCTCAAAGCTCGCATTGTGGCCAAAGGTTAAACACAAATTTTTGAATTGATTATTTTTCTCCATTGACAAAGATGGCTTTTGTTCACTTATTTATAGTCATGGCTTTTGGATTGGATTATGATGATACTTAGTCTTTACAAGGACTTAGAGTTGATTATATTTATAAAAGTTTCATACATACAATTTATATGCACCGGCTTGAAGGGGGAATGTTATGTATTGTTAAGATATCATTATATATTGTTTGTTACAATATTATGTGTTAATTTTAAATATACCGGACTTAAGTTCTCTTTGTATTTTCCTATTTATAAATACAATTTATGTGAGGATTCCATATTAATATCAATTTTAGATGTTTCCAACTTGAATATCACTCTTCTGTGAGTCTTCTGTCATTTTATAGGAGGAATTACCTGTGACAGTGCTTCTGACATGTAGAACAGTGCTTTATAGGAGGAATTATCGATTTTTCTAGCAGCATAGCAGTCTCTTATAGCCATATGAGCATCGTTTTTCCAGTCCCTCTGGATAAAGAGCGGAAAATTAAAAACATGTCAAGTCCAGCAAAAAAGATAAAAAGAAAAAAAAACTAAACTGAATGGAGAACAAAATGCTGAGACCCATAATAATAATAATAATAATAATAATAACCTTGATCAATAGTGCAGCACGAGTGCACAAGCATTCATGTTTAAGCGCAGACCCAATGATATGGCTATAGCCATTCAAAACCTCATTACATGCCTCAATTCCATAATAGGGTGTCCCATTGTCCAATGATTTCTTAGCATATTTTATCAGTTTCCTGCACTTGTCAAGCTGTAAAACCCAATTAGTCAAGAAAAATATTATGAAAAAGCTAAAGTGACATCTCTTACATCCCCCCAAAAAAGTAAAAACTCTGTACCTTTGCAGCAATGTTCTTTTTAATAGGAAACCCATTTGGGAAGACATTAGACACACAAGACTGCAACTCTATCCCATTAACTATCGGAGAGTAAGTCATCATCTTTGATACGTCACCTGAAGTATATTGCATCTCATTCACTCCAGCTGCACAAAAAAAAAATATTAAGTACTATCTCAACTTTAAAATCTACATAAACATAGAAACCGTAACATAACAGAATGGAAGTTACTGCAGTAACACAGTCATAGATAGTTGAGAATATCCAAATCCACACCATAATCGAAACTTAGAAATTAACTGACATATTATCAGAGAAAACCTGTCAGCAAATGAAATAAATACTTATTTAATAAATTGGAACTTCTGCTAAGGTCTTCAAAAGATGTACTGTGAGTTCCAGTTGAAAAAGCTAAACAAAGAGTAAAAGCTATGCAGAATTAGCGTGTACCACACATCATGGAAATATCAAAGTGAAACGCAGTATCAATGGCCTCTTCAAAACAAAAGAAAAAATACAAAAAATAAAATAAAGGAAATTCACTATTCAAGCTTCATTCCATTATTTAAAGTCTCAACATCTTCTAACCAAGAGTTCATAAAACAACACATTACACTTATGTTTTTGATAATGTGACTTAAAGGTTACAACTAAAACAAGTATAGCGTAACCAAATAAAACGACAAGTAACTGTCAGGAAATGAAAGACTTCTATAATTTACCCATATTTCAAGTTGAAGAAAAAAAAAACATATTCTTATACTACTTGTGAAAAATAGATAAACAAAAATGAAGAATCAAGGTTCAATGCGATACACTTTACCATGATTTACATTCATCAGGTAAGCATGCTCTCCACTATAGCTGAGGAGAACCTCATGTCCATCAGGACTGAATGTAACATGAGTTAAGTGTAAGCTTGGATGTCCCTGTAAAACAGATACAAATTGAGAGAAAAAACATTTGGCTTGAAGTGTTATAAAGACTTACATGTCCAAAACACACCATATACCAAGGGGGAAAATGAGAAATTCAATAAAACCTAAAGCACTAAGGGCATTAGCGTGAAGAATGAAAAAATAACATTACAAACTTTATTTTGGTTTAGGCAATTTGGAGAATAGAGATAGGAAATACTAATGATATTAGCAACCCGAGCATTTTTTAATGTGTAGACTCCTTTGTATCTTAAGTTCTGTACCAAAAAACACGTTTAAAATTAACATCACCAATATCCCAAGAAAAAACTGCCGCCACCATAGTCACAGCTGTCATTTCCCTCATGTGAGACATTAATATTTCCCTGCGACACAAATATGCTCAACCCAACAGTGGATGTTGGTCTGTAAAAATACTGTTGTTTGATGAGGATACCCGAAGGGTAAGTAGGTGGAATTCAACACAGTAGCAATCCCACTTAGCCCTCTAGGATGAAATAGAATTCCCAATGTAGTGGTAAATTACATTGCCTTCAACATTAATGAAACATGTAAAGTTGTCAAAGTCAAAGTTTATGTAAACTCATGGATGCACTTGAAAAGGGTTAGCTATATGAGAGGAAAAAGATCTTGATTGAATTGATTGGATTTTAAAACAGTGCATACGTACACACATGCATATACATACACACACACGTGCATATAAATACACACACACACATACACACACACACACACACACACACACACACACACACATATATATATATATATATATATATATATATATATATATATATATATATATATATGTTCTTTGGTTGTGCTTATACACATTAGAGGATTCTATCATACGAATGTGTCATTCCTTTCTTCAACAGCAATATAATAACTTAAAGAATTGATAATCACATATATGTATAGCCAAGGACTCACACGATCCGAAAGATGCATTGGACAAAAATAATTAACACAAGGAGGAGGAGACATTCTTTTTCGACATGAGCTTAGAGGTGGCAACATCCTTCTATCATATAAGCGTGCAAAGGCATCACTGCAAGATATTGAAAGTCTAAAATCAGTTTTGAAATATAAAGGATGAATTAATTAAACACAATTAATTACCAGAAATATTTACCTCCCACCAACAAGGAGCAAATGCGGCCTAGTTGAACTAATATCACAAGACTTTAAAGAAAGGACTTGTTTAGGAGGATCAGCAAGTGATCTTTTAGAACCACTTCGTAAGTCAAGCTGACATTAAACATGAAAATCAGTTAATGAGGAAAAAAACAAGGATTCCATCCTTTGAAAACAATGAACATAGTTAACCAACTCCCCGACTAACTTGCAGTACAAAAATACAAAAACTACACTCTAGAAAGATTGTAAACATACTAACTATTACTAGAGCCATTTAATTTCCAAATGTTTTCAGAAAAGGCAATAATGATAGCATCATGAGATCAAGGAGGATGCAACAAAAAACTCAACCATAGAATTAAAAATTCCTTTGAGATGCCTCAGTCATATAGGTTTTCCATGTGCACTTATAGTTTAGGATGTAAATTAGCTACCATAATAACGCGTGACAGTTTGAAAAAACAGGAGAAAGTGTCAGAGTGAGTTGAATCTTGACTACTGCTACAATCAAATTAAAAGTTTGATCCCTCTTTTCCATCCAAGAGCAACTTTGCATTAGTGTAAAATGCATAATAAATAATATAAAAAAAAACATTTTGGTATTGAAGAAAATAACATGGAAATTTAATCGCATAGTTACATTCAACATTATTGCAGGTAACAATATACTCCTGCAACCTACCTTGGTGAAAAGACTATAATGGGAAGTTTTCATTTTAATGAAAAAGAATCAGCTCACTGATGAGACCAACATAAATGCTACATGTTGATTCAGATGTTCTGGCTAGCAGATGAATTATTCTAAGCAAACCAATTGGTAATTTGGCAAAATCAAATATTACAGAAATGGAGGATATTCAGTTTTCCCAGATCACATATATGCACGGAAGAGCTGTAAATTTTAAATTTACAATTCTGCTCAGATGTTCATGTCAGATAAGGTTCAAATTCATTCAAAATCATAAGTATGAATACAACTGAGTTAAACACTTACAAGAATATTTCGACACTCTTGGTGTGAAGACCCAGCTGGAGGACAAGAGGTACCTTCCCGAAAATCATGTTGTCTCAAGGTCCCATCTTCACTAGCACTCCATACTACATTAGGGTTGCCATTTTCAACCTGCAAAAAGGAATAAGAAAGACGTGAAAACTAACAGTATCCAGCTTTAATTAGGCATTCCTACACAGCATTTGTTTTATTTCCTTTAACATCATTGATCTAATGCTATTCAAACTATGCTAACTTAGCAAATTCTTAGACCACATAACTTACAGCCAATTTCTTGACTCTTCGAGCATGGCATTGGTAAAGTGCAGATGGAGCAATGATTGAATTGTCGCTAGATCCACTCCCACTTAAGCGAGACAAGTTAAATAACCGGACCTGGCAAAAAAAAAATGAAATTAGAGAATTAAACTGCATTACCCATTAAAAATATTCGAGTATCACAATACTACTTCAGCATCTCCAGCTCCAGAGGCTACAAGCTCATCAGAAGTTTCTGGTATAAACTTAGTACAGAATATATTTGCTGTATGTCCTGTGTCAATTGAATGTAGAAGTTTTCGGCCAGAATAGCTCCAAATATTGATCTGCAAAATTTCAGGGAAACAATTAATTGCCTTGTGCTGCTGGAAAGACCATTAGGAAGTTATAAACCAAAAACAGAAAGTCTAAATATTGATCTGCAAAATTTCAGGTAAAGAATTAGTTGCCTTCTACTGCTAGAGAAGATCAGGAGGAAGTTATAAACCAAAAACAGAAGGGCTAAATATTGATCAGCAAAATTTTAGAAGCAATTAATTGCCTTCTACTGCTGGAGAAAACCAAGAGGAAGTTATAAAACAAAAAGACTAATAATTTTCTCTATGACTCTATCAGTCTGTTTGCTATCTTTCGACAGTTATGACTGAACTTATCAAACTACTCACGACTCAATTATAAAACTAAATTATATCAGACAAAACAATCAAAGAATCATTCTAAGTAGTTCCATGCTTTTTTTTTATCATTCCCTATTTTGTTTGAAAATAAATCACAAACAACAGTGAGAGAACTAGATGCAAGCATAATATGTTAAAGTGATGCCAAAGTCTTTAGCAGATGTAGAGTGCAAAAGGGGAGTAATAGGCCAATTTAATCATGGACAAAGAAAATTAATTGTAGTTCTCATTTTGTTAAATCTTATAGCTACAATCTAATATGTGTAGATGAGACTGCAGTACAAATGACATTAAAAATAAGGAGCTTACCCGAGTATCATCTGATCCGGATATCAACAATGTACCTTTCGAATTCCAAGCCACCGCATTGACACAGCCAAGGTGGCCCTATTCAGACCAAGAGCAAATCGATACACAGTGAGATCAACAAACAAAAATAGGGTGTATAATAAAGGTTTTAAATCGGGATATTGTTAACAAGTGTATCGTATGTAGCAAAAATTGTGATTGTGCTGCGGTTGTGGTGGTCCAAAAGGCTAGATGTTGCATCTAAGATCACAATTGCAGACCGTTTTCAGAAAAACACTAAATATATAGTACAACGATTTGTCAAAGACAAGATAAGTATAAAAGGATTATATGCCTTTACCTTTACGATCACTTGATGCACTTCAAAATTTACATTTTTTTTTTTTGTGCATCCCTTCAAATATTCAATATTCTGTAAACTGTAAACATGCGTAATATAAAAATGCAAAAATGCTCGAATAGCCTAAACCTAAACGCAGGTTTCGAGGTAAAACAAGAAATCAATATGAAGAAGATAGAAACACCCAATTTCCCATTACTTACTTAAAGTGCCAACAAAAACACACACAAAATCATTCATGCACATGATCGAATAACATTTTGAGAGAATGTTCATAGGGACGCTATTCCAATTCTCTGATTCCATGCACACATATGACAGAGAGTACAACGATGCTGGAGTAAAATAAGGTACGTTACCAACCTCTAACTCTCTCTCTTGAGAAAGCCTCCGGATGAGAGAGGAATGAGTCTGCAAAGTGTGATTAACATCCTAAAGAGAACAAGAGGAACATTCACAGGTCAAAAATCGCAAGACACGGAACGAAAATCAGAAGCACGGCTTCCATTGAAAAAAATCGCCATGCACGAGATTGAGAATCGAATTGGCAAGATTCTTAATCCCGTAGTATGAAGATGGTTTGGATTCGAGGAAGAGAGAAGAGGAAGAAGAATACCAGTGGCGAGTTGAGATATCGAGAGTCAAGAATCGCGTGAATGTTGCCATCGCGGAACGGGACGGAATCCATGGCATAAGGCGGTGTTTGGCTGCGGTGAGAGAAAGTCAGAGCAATAAATTAGTCCCTCACTGGGTCACTCCACGGCCGTGGCGTGAATGTCATCAATTGGAGCTCATGCGGTTACACTCACAATCCTTCCAAACACTTCTTTTCTCTTCTCTTTCAGGTTTCTTTTTATTTCATATATATATATTTATTGATATATTATTTATACTACAGGTCTCGAATGAAAAGAAAGTGTATCAACAGTGTCAGCATAAATAAATAAATAATGGTAATTTTTTTATTTATTAAATTATAAAATAGAAAAAATAGGAGGAGAACGAGGTTTGTTTGGGTAGATGAAAGAGTGAAGTGTTGCGTGATATGTAAGCACCCTTCATCGTGTTGGTGGCGAGGGATGATTGGCTCCTATTGTGTTCTGAATTTGCTGGAACCGTACTTCTTACATAGCCAATGCGCACCTTCCGCACTTTAACGTAAATCGGTCGGAAATTAAAACTCAGTGACATTTTCCTTTGTTCGAGAATTTAATTTTCAGATATATATTTTTTATTTAACAAAATCTTCATATTTAAAATTATAACAATTAAAATTATTGGTACAGGTAAAGATGCATACGTTAATGTTATTTTTTTATGATAAAAAAATATTATTATTATTATTATAAAGTAAATAAAAATTATTTTTATGATTTTATTATACATTATTTAAATTTAAAAAGAAATTAAATTAAAGATATTAATCTTTAAAAAAAGTACATCAAAAAGTAAATTTCATAAAATAATTATTTTAATTTTAAAATTATTAAAAAATAAAAAAATAAAAAATTACACAAAAATGTAAAATCTCTAACATAAAATTATAAATATCAAGAAAAAAAAAAGTAATTTCAGTTTTATTTTGACTTACACTTGGTAGAACTAGATCAGCTACAGAATGTATGATAAATGAATACAATATGGTGTACTCTAGTTAAATATTTCAAGCTTTATTTATTGATATTTTTTATTTATTTTCTTTTTAAGTTTTATTACTTTAAGACATTTTTGTACCGTATATTATAATACAAAATTTTATAAAAACCACCTTCTAATTAATATTTTATCAGATATATTTGGCTGTTAATAAAAATACATGTTTCGAGGAAAAAAGATGGTAATAGAACTTTTAATATAATAGAACTAAAGTGATGAATAAAAACTTTTAGCTCTAGCGTGAATTTGAAAATAAGTTTGTGATCTGTTTTAGGCCTATAGAATATTAGGATGATTTTAATAAAGTTTAATAGTATTTTTTGTTTTAATATTATGATTTTTAATGTAATTTTTATATTTTTAAAAAAGTTTAATGAAGTTTTTAAATTTTTATATGTTACAACAAATTCCCAGGAACCATTAACATCAAATAGATCTGACCTAGGCAAGATTGAAATTCCAAAATAGAGGGGGGTGTAGGCATAAATTAATAGGATTCAAAAAGCAATGGCCTAAAAAATTAGAGAATGAGAGAATAACATGAATCTCAATCAAAATCATTACTTCTTGCACCTTGTTTTCTTTCGGTTACCCCATAGGTTCCCCGAAATTATTGTTTTACCCTTATGCAAAAATTTAATAAAAACCTAAAATTTCTCCATCTGCACTCCGTTCTCATTCCTCTGCACTTGCGCCATTGTCACTGTGACTCACTCTTTCACCCTCCTTCACCTCACCTCCATCAGCAGTGTGTCAAAAGCTTTTGAAGACTCATTTGTTGGTTTTTTGTTCTTGCATGGAAGTTGCATCATGTTGGATCGATTGAAAAGTCTAGTGTTGAATTTTTCTTTTTCAGATGTGCCATTGGGTATGGTGGTTCCGGAATGGGTGTTCGAAATTACATTCTAAATTATAAAAATCAAAATATATTTTTTAAATGCATTCTAAATTTTACAAACTAAAATATAAATTTGTATTTTAATTTTATAATTCAAGATACTAAAATATAACAGTTTTTCTTTACAAATGATATACTCTGAAGGATTTCAGGAATTGCACGACCAAAACTTAAATAGAGAAACAGAAAACAATTAACAAAAAGAATGCAACACAAACCACACAAACATACACCTCCCACCACCACCAACCGGTACTACTACACAAACAAACCAGATCACACTTCATTTTATTAGGGCTATTTTTGGTATTTCAGAAATTATGGGATGCAGGAACAAAACATAGGGTGCAGGAAGCAATGACCCTTAATTATGTTACCATGATCACCCAGCATTATGTAGATTAAGTTTGAGTAGAAGATCACCAAAACTAAGAAATCTTTCGACAAAAATAATATTAGGTTTAATTAATTTTTTGAATCCATTGGAATGATCCCATTTATTATATAACTTTTGGATATCGATATTGTGACTCTCATTATTTGAATCTTATTTTTTATTCCTTAACATGGCTTAGCATGAAGTATGAACCAATGATTAATGTATCACTATCTTACTCCTTGATGTGATTTAGTATGGACCAATGATTAATATATCATTATCTTTTGTTTTAAAAGAATTAATGACTCACACTAAATCACGTCAGAAAATAAATAATGAGAGTTAAAAAATGGGAATCATAGTATAATATTCCAAAACTGTTATAAAAATGTAACGTAATATATATCATCTAAAATATATTGACATTTTACAAAATACAATAATACATATAATATAACATCTTTCAAAGTAAAATATCTTTCTTCTTTTTTTACGTGAATTTTTGGATGTTGTTGTGCAGGTTTAATGTTTAATATTATATGTATTTGATATAACAAGAGTAGTAACGTCCACCATTGATTAACTTTTTATCCATATTAATGTTTATTTCTACATTCTCACTAGTTCAATCTAATATTGTGGTGAAAATCAATTTGTATTGTGACAGAAGTCGGATGTACCAAGTCACAATCGAAACATGACATTTGAATTACACATTGACTAATAGTTATAATTTTTTACCAAATAATCAACACTCGATCTAATAATTGATATCAAAGTCATGGTCATGAATTTAATTCCCAGCAGATAATTGTTGAGGGGGCTAAAGAATTAATGTAGAACTTATTCAATAACTCAAATATTTGTTTTTTTGTCTAATTATATTTGACATACGTTAATAATTGAAATTAAGATAAATATGATGGAAGAGATGACAAGATTAATTGTTATATTTTACAAAAACTTTTAAATATAAAAAATTGGCAACAAAGTTATGATAATATTGCGTTTTATTTAAATGAATAATATAATCAAATTAAATAAACAAAACAAAATATGAAGAAGGATAAATATAAATTAGTTATATTATTTTATTTATTTTAATGATATATTATAAAAATATAAGTAATTATTGATGGGAAGTTGAGTTTTTGGATGCTCGGATTGTCGACATAGTTGTTTTTTTGTTTATTTTTAAGTTTGACGACAAGAACATATCTTTGGCCGACAATACTCCATCTGAGATATTTTTTGGTGGTTAGATTGGGAAGACAATACTTCATTTTTGGTGGTTTCATATGTAATATTTTTAATCATATTTTTATAATATATTTTATTTTGATTGGTGTGCTATGATTTTTTTTTTTTATTTAGTTGTGTCATATATGTGTGTGTGAAAGTCTATACATTATAGCTTATAAACATAAAGCACACATGTTTGTCAAAATATTCTTATAAGTCTCTTAATTTGATACAAGATTAGATTTTGACACTTGTGAGTGTTTTTCTTCTATGAATTTATTGTTTAAAGGATGGATAAACCTTATCTGCTTTAAGATTAGAGTTGATTTGTGCATAATAATTTGAAAAAGAATAAAATACTCTCATCATTACATGAATTAAGAAACAGGAGAAAAAGACATTTTAACAATATATATTTAGCCAAATACAGTTCGATTTTTTTAAAATCCAACTTAAAAATTATGTTTTTACTAAGTAATAATAATAATAATATTATTATTAATTATATTCTTAATAATAATAATTTTAAAACTAATAATACTAAACTAATAATAATAATTATATTTTATTTTATATTAATTTTAATCATAGGTAAAACTATAATTTAAGAATTTTTTCTATCAAAGCATTATTTTATATTTATCACAACTATCAAATAATTCAAAAAATAAATTATATGTTATAAATTGACTTTATTTATAGTCTATGACAGAATTCAAACATTCTTATATTGTTGAAAGACAAATTAGACAATTATTATAAAACAAATCAAGGCCAGAAAACCCTGATGTGTGATGATAAAGTAGTGAAGGAATAAAAGTATGTTTGAAGGAGGGAAGATGATTTTCATAATAAATAGAAAGAAAGAGAGAATATAAATGTGTGATAAGTGATGAGAATGGTGTATTGTACATTCCCTTTCATTATCTTTTTAGAGTTTTATTCGATTCCCTTCCCACTAACCATCCAATGGAGACTTTACATAGAATGTGAAGCACGCCTTCTTCTCTTCAAATGTGATGGATCAAAGTATTCAGACCAACAATGTCTTTTAACAAAAAGTATTTTCTTGTTCTGTCCGCAAATCAAAATCCATGCATTTTCCATTCCCGCGCTTTTCTATCACCAACATGTGCCTTCCTATCCACCTAATCTTCACTCTTCCCAGTAAAAGGTTTTTCTTTTCAATATTTATGGGTTTAATTTAATTTGATTTTTTTTTTCTTGTCTTATATTCAGTCTCATTTTATTTTAAAAAAAAAATTGAGATAGTTCCTTCTGTTAAAATTAATGTTAACATCATTTAAAAATATCATGTATCACTTCAAATCCTCCTTTTTTTTTTCCTTATCAAACTCATAACTTTTTATGCCACAACCACATCGCCGTTAGAGGAATGGGTGCCCTTAGTGGGGGCATGGAAATCGTAATATGAGGTCAGAACGAAACCTTTTGAGCGTGTGAGGATGATGGTACAGGTCGAGCAGGGGTTTGGGTGCATTGCGATTGGTTCAGTAGGTTGGAGAAGGAAAGAAGGTAGGGGTTGACACATATTTAGAGTATGGGTGCAAACTTCATCTTATAATTTTACAAGCTGATTTTGTAAGGTTGAATCAGACTTAAAATTCAATTCTTAATATGGTACCACATGATTCTTAGAATTTATCCTAACGAGGTTTGTAAGGCATATTGTTCCATCTGTTATGAAGCTGTTGTTAGACTATCTATTAATATTAAGTTTCACGTTCGAGATATATATACCTTATTACGTGAGATGTGTTGGAAATCTCACATCGACCAAAGATAAAGTCATTTTAAAATATATAAGTGATTTATAATATTGAGTTAGATTTAAAATTCACTGGTTTCGTGTGTAGGGCCTGGGAGAGGAGGAAGAGGTGGATGGCTATGGCTGTCATTAGGGTTATGGTGGCGAGAATTGTAATGGTGATTTAATCAAAGTGAAGTTCAACGTCGTGAGGTTGAAGTGAAAGGAGGAGGTGAGAGTTTGTGGTGATTAAAGGCGTGTGAGGAGGAGCAGGACTCAAGACGGGATTGGGTCGTCGTAGAAGGGTTAAAGAGAAAAGAGAATTTGGATTGATACACAATTTAGATTGATATTAACACCTTTCAAATAAGATTAACATCAATTACGTAACGAAAACTTTTTAAATAAAATTGATGATAAAATTTTTTTCAATGATTACATTAACTTTACCTCACAAATATTAACGCCAGAGAAAACCTATTAAGCCTTTCCTTGTTCTTGAAATATATTACTAGCACGAGAAAATCAATTCATCCTTTCAAACTCAAAAACCATGCAGTCCATTTGGAAATTTCCAGTGCACACGTGTCAAGTTATAAATTAATTATTGACCAGGGACACCCCCAAACAATGCACCAAAACAAAAACTTAGAATCTGTCATCCAAAACAAAGAAAGGAAAAAAAAAACATGTGCATTGCATTTCAACGAGTTTCACGTTAACAACTTTTAAAACATAAAAATGTAAATACAAAATAAAATTATTTTTCCGGTGACTTAAAATTAATCTGTAAGAATTTTCTCATGCTTTCTTTAGTTATTCCTATCTTGTACCTAACTAATTTTAATTAAGAGCTTAATTTCAATTTTATTTATACGTTTTCTTTTAAATCCTCAAACAAACAAAAAATAAATAAAAATGTTGCTCGAAGCAAATCCAGATTCAAAAACACTGTACAAGATTCTTTCTTTTCTTTTGTTTGATACTTCTCACCCATGCATGACTCATGACTATTCATTCATCACAACCCTCTGTCTCTCTCTCACGCACACATGAATGCACTCTTCTCCCTAATAATTCAACCCTGTGGTCCCTCCCTACCCCTTTATCACCATGGAGCAGGGCATAAATTCTCATCACCATAAGAATCATCCAAATAAGAATAATAATTACACGACCAACAACAGTAGCAATATTTTAAAGTTTTTTCCTAACAATGATGCAAAAAAGTATTCATTTCCAATGTGTTTTTCTCCATATTTTTTAAGAGAAACTCTTCACCACTTCCTTACTTGGTTGACAAGGCCGACAACACTTTGTCATACCATAAATGCTTGCATGCGACGTAAATACAAGAAAAAAGACAACAGTAACACCATCCATAATAAATAACATGCAAGAAAGAGATACACGAATGATCCAATCCTCTTCAAGTATACACCAATTACGATACACACAATGCAACCCCATAAATGTACTAAACACAACTCAAAACAAATATCTGTTTCATACACTGCTGCAACTATCATGTGGAGACTTGTGAACCAGTTTCCTCCATCTCTCACTGCCACTGAAAATTTTCTTCATTTGATTACAACCTACAAAGGATTAATCGTGACAAGGATACAAAAAGAGGAAGCAGGTTTTGGGCCCCATATCGGCATGCACTTGTTTTATGGAGACTTATTTGGAACAACCAATAACCACCCTTCTCATTCAATGATGCAAAATGCTTCACTTACCATGCTCTGGTGTGAGTGCTACTTTTCTCTTAGACTAAGACACGGACTAATGATTCAGAGTCCCTTTATTTTATTGCGCTTGCTACACTGAACACACTTCCCTCTTTCCTTGCACGATGCCTAATGTTGTAGTAGATTACACTCACTACATGAATGGTCTTTACAAGACAGATATGCTTAGTATTTCAAACTTCATACGTTGTAACAGAACCAATGCTGTAAAGTACTATACTTAGTAATAGACAAATGAAATGTCTGGGAAAGAATTTTCCAACTTACAAGGCATCAAGTCCGAATGCCTGAGCCTTCTGTTTCAATGATTTCAAGCTGCGTATTGCATCATCGAGGAGCATAACCGGGCCTTTATCTTTCCCTCCAGGAATTATGCTCTGCAGAATGCTGAGAACATCTTGAATCTTCTCCTTTTTCATCTTCTTATTGCTAGACAAGGATCCACCATTGTTGTTACTCGAACATCTTGATTCTGAGTCATCACATGTGGCCGAAGATTTGTTCATATTCTGAGAACTTGCAGTATCAGTGAGCTGTATGTCTTCACAATAACCATCCAATAGCTTCCTCTTCTTGGTTTTCTTTGCAGAGCTTGCAACTTCATTCACAGTTTCATCCCTAGAGGTTTTGCAGTCATCATGAGTGGTCATTGTGCTAGGAGAGTGCCCAGTGCTTGTAACTTCATCATCATCATCATCATCATCGTCATCGTCATGGGAAGAATAGTCATCACTGTCTGAGTAAAGCAATGCATTAATTTCTTCTGTGTCTTCATGCATCTCGCTTTCAATGCTAGTTTCATGATTCTCATGAACCTTGTCAGCCAAAGTTGGCTCACTCATACGATTCAAATTCAAATTTCTTCTAAAACAAGGTTCATCACCCCTCCAATTGTTACCACCATGTAGTTTTGAATGCCAAGAAGCAAGGCACTCGCAGGGACTCCCAAACCTAGAACTATAAACAACAGTTTTTTGACCAGCAGTCTTGTCAATGACAAGAAATTGTTTCCGTGGCGAGCTAGACTCGCCAAATGGAGCAATTTTGTCCCCAAAACCTTTCACATGGTCAACAGGGGTTTTTCCCTCAACAGTGAAGCTCGGAGCAGGTGTAAATTCTTGTCGAAAGCGAGGCAAACAATAAAACCAACCACGCGGATCACTGGAACATCCTAACTGCATACGAGGTTGTAGTGCAGAGGATGCAAAAGCTGGCATTGTCTCATATGCAGAAATCATATTCACGCCTGGGTTCATGGCTGCAGAAACACCACCTAGCTTCCCTACATCAAGGGGATTCAAATTTGGTGATTGCCATCCTAATTGCAGATTTGGTATCCAGGTTCCACAATCTTCTTTCATTTTATCAGAACAATCACCTAACATTTACGATATACCATAAAAATCAATACAATTAAACGACATACAATACAAGACATATTTTTAATGAATGAACAACAACGATGTAAAACATACCTGAAGAAAAAACGATTTCAACTCGAGAGCTATTTGTTACAAAAGATACTCTGTTTCACGAACAAGGAAAAAACTAAAAGAACCAGCTTAACCCACCCAAACGGAGCAAGGCAAATTACGTGACAGGTTTGAGCAAATGACGGAAATATTCAGCCTGAACAATAGCCAAACACATAAGTTAACAGTCATTAACATGTTTCTTGGCAGATCATGGCATGTGCAAAATAAAACTAAAATGTTGGCCATCATTACACAGAGGTGGATATCACATACCTGGCATTCTCTGAGAGGTTGAAAACATGCTATAACTCTAACTATAATGGTGGAGTTCCCGGCAATTCCACTTTCATGTTTCAATGCCCGAAATCTCGTTTGACTCGCTGCTTGGCACACCATAACTACTTTCCAACCCTCTTCAATTCAAAATGCAAGAACCACACTTTTGCTGACAACAATTAGTCTGATCAACTCCACCCAGTGCAACAGGTTTCGAATTTGATTAAACAAATAAACTATGCCCAAATCACTAAACAAACACCAACAACTAAATACTCCTAGAAAAGGAATGAAAAGGGAATTTTAGGCTAATTTTTGTTTCGAAAATTTTGCTAATGCTACCGTTTAGCTGATCTGACGGAAGTAGCAAGAAAGAAAAACAAAGAAATTGGATCCCATGAAAACTGCTCAAAGAGAATATGGGGAGAGTTTAGATCGCACCACACAAAATTACAGAATCACTTTACAGTACAGATTCAACGAAATCCCTTTGCGAAACACATCAACAGAAAGACTAAGCCACCACGGCATGCTGTTGTGTCCTTACCCACACAGAGATAAAGTCTCCCCTTCAACCCAACCTCGCTCACAAACCTGCAACAACATAATTTTCACATCAAAAACCGTTCACCGATTTCTCGATTCAACATAGTAAAAACAAACCACCAAAAAGTTTTAAACTTCCAAGGAATCCTGAATCCTACGGAAGTGGGACTCGGTTCAATCCACGCAGTAAGTTTCCATTATTGAACTAAAGTTTTTCCTTTTGAATTAAGAAAAAAAAAACCTTAAAATTCACAAACACTAAACTTGAAAAAGAAAAGTAACCCAAAAATAATCCTTGTCCTGGAAAAAATATATACAATTCCAGAAGAATTGGCAACAAACAATTGTTCTAGGAAAGGGAAACAAAAGCACAGGGTATGCATAAAATGAAAAACTTACTTAGAATAGAGAGAAGCGATAAGAGAGTGAAAGAAGAGTTGAATGAAGAAACTGAGAAATTAGAGAGAGAAGAAGAGTGAAAAGGGTTAAAGAGTGGGTGAGGAAGGACAAAGAAGAGAGGAACAAGCGTGAATGGGTACAGTCAAAGTGGAAAGTGGATGTGGAAACTCCAACCCACAAGGTAGCACGGGAGTTGAATTATATAGAGCATGCATTGACATATGTGCCCTCGATTGAACTGCATCAAATAATTAACTATTAAATTAATAATAGAAAGCCAAAAGAGGCAAAAGAAAAAATTATGAGAAGAAGAAAAGAATTGTGTCTGTGTGTGGTGGATTGATATTGATTCATACCTGCGTGCGTGAGGGGTGAGAAGTGCACGCAAGGTATCAAGTTTACAATGATGAATAATCACAGTAACTTCAATTTAATTCAAGCTTTGTTGAAGAATGAAGATGAAAGAAAAGTGCCAGTGTGAAAGGGTGGGTGGTTCTATCATGCTGTGACCATGTGAAGAATTGTTTTGGTTGGTTACGGAGTCAATTGATCCATGTGTGTTCTTCTTCACGAATGGATTTTTTTTTTTTTCACTCCATCAATCCAGAACTCTATAATCTGTGTTCAATATACATAAAAAGCAAAACTTGCAAGATAATTTTATTTTGTTCCATCAAAATCATCTCAACATAAATATCAGTGAACAAAACTTTAACTAATGTTGCATATTTTTGTTGGTGGAAGGAATAGACTGTGTTGTTGACCTCCAAAAAACATGACTCTCCACCTTAAAATATCCTGACATGTGCAATAGTTTGAGGTTGGTTTTATTCAACCGTCGGCATCCTCTGCATCATGCATTGGACCATTGACAAAATGCACATAAAGTTAACAGTTCTTAATCAATTCGACATTTGAGCCCATTGTCCATGCCAACACCAATGTTATATTTAGAAAACCTTCATGGTTCAAAATGTGACATATTCTGTTCCTGGAATAAACAGAGACATAATGGCATGAATCTCGATATCTATATA
>Ga0214542_1000407_pt1 | contig 76152 bp, 39 predicted proteins | sample CNSS1metaG_FD_160096 | JGI IMG/M metagenome (GOLD analysis project Ga0214542, IMG submission 160096) | Root nodule microbial communities from cowpea collected in UCLA plant growth center, Los Angeles, California, USA - CNSS1 | ecosystem: Host-associated > Plants > Roots > Nodule | place: USA...
TCTCTGAAGGATGAGAACCAACTATGTAGCATCTACATCGAGAATTCAAGTATTGTATACGTCATTAGTCCGATCCTTTGTAGGAACTACCCGTAATAACGAACTTGCAAAATGAATCTGTTTATCGTAAAGGGATTCGTTGTTCCTGACTTTGCTTCACCTTAATTGTTATTTGAACAAGTAAACCCTCTGTTAAGTATTCACAAACGGCGTTAACTACCTTGTCACGTGTCAGCCTCTAGATTTTTTAATTTTTTTTTAATTTTTTTTAATTTTTTTTTAAAAAAAAAAAATTACCACGTGTCAAATCCTTGATGTGACACGTGACAAGGTATCGCCACGTGTCAAGGTACCTGACAAGTGTCATTATCTTCATTTCAACTTAGTCCCCACATGTGTCTATTTGTTTCAATTTAGTACCCATATATATTTATTGGTTTCAATTTAGTACCCAATTTATTTATTTTAATTTTGTCTGAATATTTTTTTACAAAATAGATAAATATTATGTCTCCCTTAAGACCATTTATTATTTATATAAATGTTATATTTATATTTGTTATTAAAAATGACTTACAAATATGTTATTCATGACTTTTACCATTAACTTTAATATAAATTTCAATAAGCTCTTAATTTTACAACTCATTTTTAGTAACAAATATCAATATAACATTTATATAAATAATAAATTTTGTCCTAAAAGAGATACAATATTTCTCCATTTAAAAGAAAAATATTTGAATAAAATTCAAACAAATAAATTAGGTACTAAATTGAAACAAATGAATATATATGGGTACTAAATTGAAACAAATAGACACATGGGAACTAAGTTGAGATGAAGACAATGACACTTGCCAAGTACCTTGACACGTGGCGATACCTTACCACGTGTCACATCAAGGATTTGACACGTGACAAAAAAAACATTTAAAAAAAATTCAAAAAAAAAAATAAAAAATTTTAAAAAAATTTTAAAAAAATTAAAAAAAATTAAAAAATCCAGAGACTGACACGTGGCAAGGTAGTTAACGCCGTTTGTGAAACGGATGGTACTACATTGATGCAATAATCAAAATTGGGTACTAAATTGAGACAAAGTTCAAAGTGGGTACCATTTTGAAATTTTTGAACCAAAATGAGTATGATCCAAATAATTAAACCTTTTTTCTAACCTTAATACTCAGGTATATACTACACGTTTTGATTGAGTTTTAAAGTGAATTGTGTGATATCGATGTCTTTTTCATTTTTGGAAAATGTTGAATTTACAATTGTTAGTAGTGTGTGTATTTTGTTGTGAAATTCCTTTAATTTTCAAAAAAGTTGTGTTCATTTGCTCATGATTGTTAACGCGCTAGGAAATGTCTTTTAGTGTTCTAAAATTAGTTGTTTATGGCATGAGAAATTGAATATTATTGAATACTAAGCTAAGAAAGTGAGTTAAAGGATGTGTAATGAATGTCTTAAATTTCAATTTTTTTAGTGACATTTATAAGTAGTATTGAGATCATAAGGGTTGACTAGAAAGATACGTTGTATGAGGACGTCATGGAGATTACCATACTTTTATATTAGAGAATCATTTAACATTTAGTATACACATAAACATAAATTAAAATAATTAGAGTTTATTATTTATATGAGGTAGCAGCGAGTGAAATGTGATTACATAATGAATTTATAAAAACTTCATTAAAATAAATATTAAACAATTACATAGTCACAAGTTTTATTACATAATGAATTTATAAAAACTTCATTAAAATAAATATTAAACAATTACATAGTCACAAGTTTTATTTATAAAAAAATAAATGAACTCAATTAATGCCATAAATTTTAAACAAACAGTAATTTATAGATCAGAACATGGTATTGTTGTGAATTTAAGAAACTTGGAGCGCACGCCATGGTTCCTTCGTTGTTCCTCTACGCAGTTCCTTGGCCGTAGAATGAAGCTGCTATTCCCGTCACCGCCGCTCACCTCCACGTCGAGCAATGCAACGGGAATCTTTCTTTTCTTTTTCCGTCACTGTTCCATGCGAATCCAATCAATGGATTCCCATTTTGCCCCTCTCTCTCTCATTCCCCTTCTGTCGTCGCCGCTAATCACACATCCGCTCGCGTTTCAGCTTCCGATTATCACAAGATAACTTCCAACGATATATTTCTTTCTTTCTTTTGATTTGATTCATGAATTCTTTTTCTGTAAGAAAGGGCGAAATCTGTTTCCATGAAGCCTGCCGCAGGGAAGCCTGGTTTTCTCAGCAATGTACTTGTACGATTACTCCTCTTCGGTGTTTTAATCGTCATCTTACGCTTCTCTTACGTCGTCACCCTCGCCGGGGAGTCCTGCGCTCTCGGCGGCTTCTGCTTTTTCTCACCGTCGCTCAATCTTGCCATCGCGGGAACCAGGTCCGGCTCTCTCAACGCCCGAAGCGCCGTGACGGAATCGGAGCGCTACGCCAGCAAGGACTGGATCAGCGGCGTTCAGTTCTATTCTTCCGTGTTCCAGAACCTCATCGCAGGCGGCTTCCTCTCGCCGGCGTCGATGTCGCTTTGTGTGGAGACGTCCACCGGCCGCGATGTCCTCGCGCTGCGGGAGGTCGGCATAACCAACGCCGTAGGGATCTCGAAGAAGGCGTCGCCGCCGCTGGTGAAGTACGGTGAGGCTCGCCGGATTCCGTTCGCGAACGGCACGTTCGACTTTGTGTTCGTCGGAGAGGGCGCGCTCGAGAGATCTCCTAGGGCGGCAGTGTTCGCAGCGGAAGTTGCGCGGACGCTCAAACTTAAAGGGTTTGCCGCGTTCCATGTAAAAGCCAATGACACTTACAGTTTTAATTCATTCGTTGATTTGTTCAGTTTTTGTTGCAATGTGGTGAAAATAAACAACGTGTTAGGATTTGATTCATCGATGCCTCACATTAAAGAGCTCATTGTGAAGAAAGAGCGTCATGAAATCGGTTCCGATTCCTATTCCAGTTCCAAAGGAAAATGCTCTGCTCCAGACTACAAAAAACAATTGGTTAGAAACGCTGAGGCTCTAATTGAAGAGGAGCCACTGAAGCCATGGATCATTCTCAAGAGAAACGTGAAGAACATACGGTACCTTTCTTCAATGGTTGATATAAGTTTTAAGGGTAGGTATGTGTATGTTGACGTCGGAGCTAGAAGCTATGGTTCTAGTATTGGAAGTTGGTTTAGGAAACAGTACCCGAAACAGAACAAGACCTTTCATGTGTATGCAATTGAGGCTGATAAAGCGTTTCATCAAGAGTATGGCTCGAAAAAAGGGGTTACTCTGTTGCCTTACGCTGCATGGGTGAGGAATGAAAGTTTGGTGTTTGAGATTAACCGTGGCCCTGGGGAGAATGTTCAGGGTAAGGGCAGGGGAATGGGGAGGATTCAACCATTGCAGTCTTCAGGTGTTTTTGATGGTGGTGACGTTGAGAAGATTCCAGGATTTGATTTTGCTGACTGGTTGAAGAACACAGTTTCGAAGAATGATTTTGTTGTGATGAAGATGGATGTGGAGGGTACTGAATTTGATTTGATTCCCAGGTTATTTGAAACTGGGGCTATATGTTTGGTGGATGAGATTTTTCTTGAGTGCCATTACAATAGGTGGCAGAGGTGTTGCCCTGGACAGAGGAGTCCCAAGTATGATAAAACTTATGATCAGTGCTTGCAGCTCTTCACTTCTCTCAGACAAAGTGGGGTCCTTGTTCATCAATGGTTTTAACTTAGTATAATTTCGTGATGGGTCATAGCATTCTTTATTCATATTATTTTTATTTTTACCTAGACATTAGACAAGAGAGGCAGAGACATAATCCTGTGTGAAAATCATTTCTCTACAACAATTGAATTTGCTTCACGTGTCTCTTCTTTTGTCTGTGTACATATAGCAAATAATACTGTAAAGTTTAATCTATTATTTTGATGGTTCCTTTTGTCAGATTATTGTTGAACAATTTTAGTGCACTGTGTAATAAAATAGTTGGGGATATCTAGTCAAAATGTTCTTTAAATGAAATGGAATTGGGTTTTCCGTGGCTGTAACAGGAATACTGGACCATAGTGATCTGAGACCAGAAATCATTGCCACAGGTCATAATTTCCCGAAATTGTTTTCAGGGCACATATAGTGTATGTAAAAATATTGCTCACAAAAAAGCTGTTTGTATGAATTTGATTTTAGGTTGCATCACATGGGATGATGGGTTTGATTGTTCTGTGTAGGAAATGGTGTGAATGAGCTTGACATTCAGAAATCACTGGGATCAACATTCCGCAGATATGTTGCATGACGCAATGATGCCCGATTCCAAAGCTGTTCATCTCGACAAGGAAGAGAGAACCAAGGTCTTCTCTTTCCTTGCATCATTTTAATTATTTTGTAATATTATACGCACTGCAAAATATTCAATTACGTTATCCTTCAACTTGATCGCTTATAGATATGAATCTGTTCGTTAGAACCAAAACAACAATTCTTCAGGTGTTCTGGTAACAAGTTTTTCTAGTAATGTGATGTGTTTTCTCCGTCTGTCTTGAAAATTGTTCGCGTTGCACTTTTGACGCATTTTATATATTAAGATGCGGATTTCGACATTTGGAAAACAATTAGTTGTTGAAATTTGTGCTTTCAACAGGTAAACTACAGAGAACGCTGATCAGTATGGGTGAGGTGGAAATAGAATGGATCCTGCCAATGCTAGACAATATTGAGGAGAATTTAGAACACTCCCACATTAAGATATCGAAAAAAATATATTACTGATATATAACATCTGATTTTTATTTTCATTTGCAATAGAATGATATCATAATAGGTGCTTATATAGACACTAGTTAACAAGCACTTTCAGGTCCTAACATTGATAATCAACTTAGCAAATTAGCAAATTTAACTACCCATAATAACATATTTAGCTACCAATTACTTAAATTACATTTCAATACTTCCTTTAAATTCAAATACTCTAAGCCTCTGTTTGTTTCTGGGTGAATACTGTTCATGCAAATGGACTCAACATCTTTCACAAGTGTTCAATTCTATAAAATCTCAATGTTGTAATTGGAATATAACCTGTTTGTAGTTTTGTACTAAACTAACCACGAGTTCACTTTCTTCACGGAATCATTTAAGAAATATAACTTTGCCTTATGTGACACTGAATTTGTAGTCAAACTTATGGATATTTTGACATACAGAAAAAGCAAGCACAACTTGTTTCTGAACACTACGATATTAATGCTTTAAGAAATTTGAACAAGTAAGTGCATCTGTTCTTTCTCTCAACTTTGTCACTACACTAATCTGAATAAGTTTCAAATTCTCCTTTACAATGTAAACACCAATGCCTCCTTAGGAGTCTCACACTTGTGTCCCTTAAGGTATCTTAACATTTTTTCTTGCAACAATAATTTCGGAAAACTGCCAAACTTCCTTAGCATTGATTAGAGTCATGACATAATATTTAGCTTCAGTAGGGGAATGAGAAACAATACAATGATTCCTACTCTTCCAATAAGCAAGAGAGTATCATAGAAAAATGCAAAAACATGTAATAAACTTAAAATTAGTAAGGTCAGTAGCCCAATTAACATCAAAATAAGCACACAATACAAGGAAGATTATGAGGAAAAAAGAAGGCTATGAAATTGAATACCATGAAGATATGTAGAGAACAATTGTCCAATTCACTGTATAGCAAGAGACACAACAAACTGATTCACAACATGCACAATGTAGGCGAAAACCTAACTTATAATAAATTGAAAGTCTATTTCTTAAGACTTAAACAAATTATGAATTATGGTTAAGAAGAAACATGAATTTAGTGATTAAATAAACTCCCAAACACATAAAGAATAATGAGCAGATGAAAATTAATAATCATAGGAGATGATTAGGAAAGAATAATAATATCTTGAACCATAATCATACCGTTATCATCTTGCAATTCTCAATTTTAATAATATTTACAACATTAACAGTCATTTTTTAAGGAAAATCAACCCTGATGAATTCAATTTTTGTGGGTTCTTTTATAAAATGTAATAAGATTCAACCAATGCCAAATAAAAATCATGTTAAGAAAATCTCACTCTCAATCTATTTCTTTCACAAATAAACCAGGACTAGAAATGTAAATAATATTATTGATTCGACGTTTTTCCAAAAAGTTTATTAACCTGCATTCAAATAAACATCCAACTTTCTAGAATGCAAAAAGTTATTCGAAAGAAGCATTTTAATTTTCCTTAAAGTTTCAAAAAATTGATTAGTTATACTAAAAAGAATTAACCTCTTTTTGTTAAACTTATTTCCAAATGGTTTGGTTCTAAAAGAAATTTCTATCTATGTAAAAAATTTCTATTAAATTAATATGTATTATGCAAGAAGTGGGAGCATTAACATTGAAATTTAGATTGTTAATATGTACAAGATAATAAATTTTCCTAGAGACAAGAAATTGTAACACGCTTTTTTTAATGGAAATTAAAATTGGAATGTGAGTCAAGTTGAGGTTCTTCAATAACTTTTTTTTCCACGCGGAGAGTGGAATACAGAAAGGAGAAAAAGAAAAGAGGAGAGAGAAACGAAGACGGTGATAAGACAAAGAAGACCACATCCACATCGTAAAAGCTGAAAACAGAGAAAACGAACAGCCAAACATTACTGTTTTAATATAATAAAAAAAGGCATTTTTGTTTTTACAGTTTCTAATATAATAATAAACAGTAAATAATATATTAAAAGAAGTTCGGAGGGAAGGGAAAGGAATTAAATTGGTTTGCTTCGGGGTTTCGCGACTCAAACGGTATCCGAGAATGAGTAATAGAAAGAGGATCAAGTTGGGTTTGACGTACTCGTCACTGCGAGATGTTTCTAAATCTGTGAATCAGAAAGTAAATGTGATCGGCGTCGTTCTTGAAACGTCGTTCGCAAAGGAAACGACGGGCACGGGTAAACTTGAATCCTAAATTTTTTCATCTCACTATATAAAGTTTGAATCTTTCCGACTTTTAACTGGCAATGATGATTAAAAAGGCCGTACTTACGGCTGTCATTGGTAGTAGATTGATGAACTTTATCGTGAAAGTGTGTTCTGAGCTAGTATTTTTATTTTTTTCATTTTCCTTTCATTTTTTGAAACAATGTTGAGATGGGGAATGAGGGAAATATATAGGAAAAGGAGAGGAAAGTTTGAAGCTTGGTAGAAAAGAAAATTTTTAATTTTTGGTTTGTTAAGTTAACTTTTTTATTCTTACGAGCTTGTGCTTTTATGGGTTCCGTTAACTTTGATGAATATTCTTAGTCTCATGTGTGTTGTTTACTCTAGGTTTCATGCCTCTCGCGTGTTATTATTAACATGTAACATTTGTTATTGTATATTGTGCAGATGAGTGTTGTATCCTCAGAATCATCGATGATACACATCATGACGTGAGCATGTCGGTTAATGTTTTTTCAGAAAATATTCAAAGACTTCCCCTTGTTGCCGCTCTTGGGGACGTAATTCAGCTGATTGATTTTGTGGTAATTTGTAATTGTATTAACTTTTGTGTATAGAGATATGTTTGCTTTTGTTTTCTGGTTCTGTCTTGGCTTTTATATACATGTTTATAATTATAAACAGACATGTTATATCATAATTCTACAAATAACCGAAAATACTGTGAGTAACAACTCTACGTTCATTTGCTTCATAATGTGGAAGTTGAATGGAACTTGGAAGTAAACTTCACAAAGTGTAGAAAATAGATAGATAAATTTGTTCCTTTCTTTAATGAACTTTTTTCTTATCTTTTTTTAGGTTAACTTACATAACGGGGAAGTAAACATTGTTTACAAAAAGAGTTCATCATCATTTGCTTTGTATAAAGGCAAAGATGGTGATGATTTGGATCCGTATCAAGTTTCGTCGAGATTTTACTTAAGACGTAAAGACAAAATGCTTATTGATAGAATGAGAAAATGGCTGATCAATTTCAAACTTGTTGAAGGTTCTCTATTATTTCAGCTTTGATGGATCTGAATTCAGTTTATTTGTCTTTAATTTCTGTAGTCTAATATAAACTTAATCTGCACATGCATATATACACTCAGTTACTTCTAACTCGTGGTTGAAACTTGAAAGAACTCAATTAGCGTAAACTCTCTTATTAGTTTATTATTAACTTCATCTAGTTTTCTATTTTGAACTGTGTAGATTCCAGTAAATTTCCAATGTTCAGAGAATTTAAGGAAGACACTTATATCAATTTGGCATGCAAGGTAATTAAGCTGTTTTCTAGTTCTGATATTTTGCATGAGTTTGAGAGTTCCTGATATAAATACAGCAATTAAAATGTGTGAACTTTTTATAAGATTGGGTATTACTTTTAGTTGTTACCATACCAAGTTGTTGATTTGTCTTCATACTTTTACTTTCTTGTTTCATGTTAAGATCATATACCACAATGAGACTGCCAATGATGAATTGTTTATCTTTGCTTGGGATGGTAGTGATCTTCAACCAAATGTCATACGATCAAAGTGAGTTGATGCTATTTTACTTTTATGTTCAACTTCTTTGTCTATGTACCAAATGCTACCTTAGATTGGAGTAATGTTTATTTCTCTTAACTAGGTTTCATAATATTGTATGTTTTTTGCGCAAGTTATAATATTTTAATTTGTGAGAGGGGTCTAATATAAATTTTATTTGTTTTCTGAATCTTAGTCTGGAAGATGAACTTAAACATTCACTTCCTTTACAACTTGAACATTTGCCTTTGCCAAGAGGGATTTTGTGTACTTTTCCAACCATGGGATCCATCATCAGAATAACTTTTGAGCAAGGTATTCACAAGAGTCACCTTCACCTCCTATGTGTCGGTCAATGGGTTAAATTTACAAATTTGCGTCTCAAGGTGGATGATGGATTGTGGCATGGGATTTTCACTCTTACCACAAAAGTTCGTTATGTACAAAATGAAGATCAACTTATTTTAGAACGCCAAAGGTGATTGCTAATTTAGTTGAGTCTATATGGTTTATCATTTTGATGAAAGTTATTTATGTCTCTTATGAATTTTGGACTAGGTTGTCTGATGAACGACTATCTTTGATATCACAAAGAATGCATGATTTAAGCTTCCCTCAGCCTTTATCAATTACAGGTATTTCATTCTTGACACACCAAGTCTTTGATTTGTGAATGTTAACTTAGATTTATCATTATCTTCTTGGATGTCACTAAGCTTTATTCTTACCGCAGTGAACTATTATAATCGTATGACACCCGTTACCTTAATGAGTGTCCTCACTCATTCGGAGGTATTGTACTCTTAACATCAAACTCCTTTTTTCTTGATGCTATTTTCCTTTGAGCATTACTGTTGCCACTCATGTTTATAGCTTAATTCTGCTCAATTCTTATGTTGAAGGTGACTGCTATATTTAAGTGTGTTGTTCGAGTGGTAGCTGCAACGCCATATCAAGCTGAACTTCTCTGCTCTCCTACGACCGGAAGATACAACATGCGGCTAACACTGGAGGATTCAACTGCTAGAATCCATGCTTATGTAAGCGATGAGGATGGGGTAAGAACAAAGTTTGACTTGACTGATTTTAGGATCCTTTTGGCACCAATTACACCCATGCACGTAAATGATGTTACACTTTACTATTCAGTGGCTGTTGTTGATTTCGAATTGTATTCTTCGCAATTATCTGTGCTGGTCTTGCAAAAAAAAAATATTTTTATGTATCTGTTTATTTTGTTTGCATTCTGCTTAGCTGTTTTTTTTTCCTTGCTTGTGATGATTATATATGACAGGAGACCCTTTTTGATGGTTATCCCGGACCTGAAAAGGTGAGAATGAAGTTGAAAAAGTTACTTGGAACATCGGACAGTGATGGTAGCAATGATGGGGTAAAAGGTGCTCTAAGAAATCCACCTTGGGTTTGTATTTGTCTCAAATCATACTATCTCTCCAAAGATGATATCTGGGGCAGTAGAAACTTCAGAGTATTTGGCACCAAAATTATGGAAGATTCATCGTAGAATGGATATGTTGTTATGAACCATGTTTTTTTGCTTCCTTTTGAAGGAATACGTGGGGAAACCAGAGGATCCTAGGAGATTCACAAAACTATATTTTGATGAGAAAGATGAAATGATTGATCATGTGTATAGAAAGCTTTGGAAACCTTTTTGGCAGTAATCTTCCAGGGCTGTATTTTTAATGTGAATATGTGAAATGTACATAATGTACAGATTATGTTAACAAATATAAGTATATATGACATTGTTACTGCTAGTGCAGATTAAATGCATTTTTGAGAATGGATAAGAATTTTATTTTTGGATGGTTCTAAACTGTTTCAGATTTAATTGTTTTTATGCACTGTAGTTTTAAATAATTATAAATGAATAATATAATCTCTAAATAGATGTTATTTTAGTATGATTTGTGTGCTAGTGTTTATTTGAATGTGTGTTAACATAAATTCTTTCTCTACAAATTAGAATTGATATTTTGAATGGAAATGGTTTTAAAGTTAGTTTTCATAGAATTCTTTCTCTTTAGATTTTCTTCAAATAGGGAAGTTTCTTAAAATTTCTCAGTCCTGTCTCCTTTAATACATTTTCTTTATATTTGTTTTTAAAATCGAATTTCAACGTTTGAAGTTAGTGGTATAAATAATATTAAATTATAGGACACTGCTACTTCCACATCTAGTGAACTTTTACACATACATTACAGTAACTATTGTATTGTTTTAATCTTTCATTTTTTACAAATACAAAAATTATCCTTTTTTAGTGACAAAATTATTCTTAAAAGTAGGTCATCGAGTGATGTATTTAGTGTAAAAAATAACATTTTCCTAAATTATAATGTAAATCAAAAATATAATGTAGTTTTAAATATAGGTTATCGAGTTTAACTGTTTTTTAATGCTTATTTAATTTAATCAATTGAAGCGTATAGAATATTAGCAAAATCAAATTCACAAATTGGGTTAATCCACCTTTTCTCCAGTTCTTAATTTAAATTGAATGAAAATGAATGAACCTGACAAAATTTCATAAGTATAAAACCCAAACAAATTTCATCCTGGAAAAGAGATACAAAATCGTCCATTTATTTAATGTTGAAATCAGTGTCAATGAGAAGTACTTTAGGACTATATAAAATCTAAAAGAACTTCAATCAAGAGGTTGTGTGCCGGTTAGTGAAATTGCTCTGTAAAGTCGATCACAAAAGATACAAAATCTTACATAGTGAGGATCTTTCTTGGGCTCTCATATTTTGGGTTATGTGAAAAAGTGTGAAAGCCGTTCCCCTAACTTACAAATGAATATCTACAATGCACTTACAGGTTTCCCTGTGGTACAGTTTGGCCTATAACTAAAAGACAAGCCGAACTAGAGTGCAGGTACACCAAGCTCGTTGGGGTGATTTGGTTGAGCCACCTCTCCAGCTGCAACACCAGCTTGCCTTCGTTGCCTCTCGCGGAGATATAGCACAGTTATGAGGCATGCAAAGAGGGTCAAAATCGTAGCATTTCCCTCCTCCATCAGCACATTCTCCACCCAAGCTTCTAATTTTGGATACAGTTCTGGCAATGAATCAATCACGTGGACCTGATCAAAACAAGCACAATACAATCCAACAGTGAGAAATGCTACCAATTTCTATGCAACGTTGGATTCCAATTCAAACTTGAATTCCAGTAATGACACGGGGTGATGACAGAAAAAAGAAGTGAAGTGAGTGATACACCAAATAAACCAGTTGTCGAATTTGAGTGCTTAACTCCTTTGTATCAAATAAAACCCTAACAGTAACTATAGAAGGATGTTATGAGTTAGCTGTAATTGACTTCGTTAGTTTGTTACAAGTGATTCCTATTGGGTCACTGTAGTATATACAGCCATTGTACTATTCAGTCTATATACTAGACATACATTTTCTGTATAAACAGCTCGATATGTCATTTACTAAGATTATTCAGTAATTAGAGATAATATATATCAATATATTCAATGTATGGGTATTAGGTAAACCAAAGAAACTCACCATGAAACTGTCAGCATAGTTCTTACGAATCCATAAGCTTGAAAGAGCCAGTGTAACTGGCAGCTTCGCTGCACGATCATGATCCAGAGCTTCATCATAGTAACGCTTGGCTAGATGAAGGTCAAATGGAAGTCCTTGGCCATGCTCATGCATGTATCCAAGATTGAACATGGCTTGTGCATTAGATTGTGATTTGGCATGCTGGTAAGCTTCAGCAGCTCGCTCATAATCCCTGGCCGTACCCTGACATGAGGTAGAAGGACAACACAAGAAAGTGAAAAACTGCAGGGAAAGAGAGCACAGTGGTAGAAATTGAATTTATAGCATTGCACAGGGTCCATTTATCCCAAAAACACATACCCGACCATAGTAATATGCATCTCCAATGAGTAAAGCAGCATGTTCATTACCCTGCTCAGAAGCTTGCCACCACAGAGAATGTGCCCTCTGATGCCTTTCTGCATCAGTGCAAAATCCAGATTCACCCATGCACATGCTACGTTCCCCATATTTGTCAAGAATCCAAGCAGCATTACTTTGTGCCACCTCATACCCCATCTCAGCCATTCTTGAATACAACATAAATGCTTTGCCAAGATCACCTTTTAAGTATGACTCTAGAGCCCATCTAGACAAAGAACTCCAGGGACCCCGCTCTGCAACTAGTTTGTACAGTGCAGTAGCCTAAAAAAACAAAAAGGAATGTTAGAACATACTTTGTTGGCAGTGACTTTAATGATATAATAGTCATTAAAAACACAGCATTACATGAACTTAACTACACATAACAAAATCTAAAGCATTCAGATATCACTGCCATCAATATAAGAAGAGTGGGCATACAAAACACGAAAAAATTAACGAAATCCTCCAACACTCAAGCATCACTAGTCGATGTCCCTTTTGGATAAGTAGACACTCATTGTCTCTGTTTATGACCATTGAATTCTTAGTTTATAGCTGTCATACTACAGTTTGGAATTATATACCTCAGATTAGCCAACATACTATAATCCTCATCTAATTAACTAAAAAAACTGAAACAGTAAGGACTCCTCGTTTTAGAAGGAGGTAGTTGTCTTTTTAATTGTAAGTAGACAAAGGCTTGTATCATAGTGTATTATAATTGAATCATTTTATAATCATCAGTCCAAAATTTCAATCCAGCCTTTTGATCAATTTCATTCTTCTGGTGCAAGCATAAAAAACATATTAAAGCAATATTCAGTAACATTTAAGAATAACTATGTCAGTCCAAATTTTTAGACTGACATACTGATGAACCCCACAGATCAACCAATCTCAGAAAAGATGAACAAATAATTGGGTCATCAGCAGAAAACCGCAGTTAACATTCAATATGATTAAACTGACATTAGACAACTCGAAGTTAAATATATCTCTTACATATCCTGAAATATATTACATTGTATTAAAATTACGTGAAAATCATATTACCATCAGACTGTCACATACATCAATCCATCAGATTTAGCAACACGTTCACAAAAGAAAGAATTGATCAACTTACCAAGTGAATATTCTTCTTGAACCCAACACCATTGTGGAAAATCTTAGCCAACTGGTAGAACGCTTTTGGTTGACCATTGTTAGCAGCCACCACAAAGAACTTGCAAGCCAGCTTAACATCCCTCTTAACTCCAATCCCCTTGAGATACATGACACCCAAGTTATAGTGCCCCCCAACCTCGTCATTCTCTGCAGCCTTTTCAAAATACTCCTTTGCCTGAGATTCACAAATGATATCAGAAGTGAAGGATGACTACACATAAACACTTAAAGGAAGACAAATAATGACAAGGTGGAAATATAACCACAGTCCTACTTTAGTGTAATTCTTCTGGTCAACTCCATAGCCTTTGACATACAAATATCCCATCCCATTATAAGCAGAATACAGCTGGTGCCTGGAAGCAAGCGTGAGCCACTCAAACGCTTTGGTGTAGTTTCTCTCAACACCTGCTCCCCTAGCATAGATCTCTCCAAGAAGCTCCATAGATCGGGGCTCTCCCTTCTCCACAGCCTTCAAAAACCATGACAGCGCCTTGGAATGATCACGCCTCAATCCCCTGAGGCCAAAGTAGTAAAAGAGGCCAACTTTGTACATGGCAGCAGCATTCCCCTTCTGGGCTTGATACTCCAGTATCTGAAAGTCCTCATCCTCTTCCCCCTTTGATTTTCTCAGAGCCTCCTTGTTCTCCTCAGCCCCATTGTGGAGCCTAACCGGTTCAATCACAGGAGAATCTTTCGAAATCAGAAAATTATTCACAGCCACTTCAGCTAATTCAGCATACAGATTAACAGCTTTGTCAAACATCTGTACCAATGGTGATGCAATTTATCACACTATTCACAGAGATCGTAAAGAGAAATGAATCACAAATCAGAAAGGGAAAAAGAAAGGAAAAAGAAAGAGGAGAAGCCACACTCACATCTTGACGCGTGTACTTATAAGCCAAAGCCATCTTGGACTGCATGATGCCGCCCTCGGCGGCGAAGTGGTGATACAAAAACGCCTTCCCCTTGCTTCGCTCTCTCAAAAGCCCCATTTCCCACAAAAACCCTAGAACCGATTGCGAGGCGGGATGGCCGGTCTCGGCCGCGGCAGCGATCTCTGCGGCGCCTTCCTCAATGAGGGCGGGGTTACCTGACATGAGCTTGTCGACGGCGGAGTAGTAGGCGGCGTCGGATTCTGAGAGAGGCTGGGGGTCTCCGGTGGGGGGCTCGAAGATGGGGCGCCATGAGCCAGGGTCGAGGTCCTCCTCAGATTTGTGGGCGTCTCCATCGCCGAGCTCGTCCCACTCGGCGGAGGAATCGGGTTCGGCGCCCGGGTCGTCCTTGAAGTCTTCCTGAGAGAGCACGAGCACGAATTGGCGTGCAGCGACGGAGAGAGAGAGAGTGAGGAGAGAGAAAGAGAGCGCGAGAGAGAGGAACAACCACTTGGGGCGAGGCATGCTTCTTGCCGCGGTGCTGTACGGACGAGGATTGCAATCACGCACAGTTTTTTTGGGACTGAATGGGAAATGCGGTTGCAGGGGTATTCTTGCAATTATAATCTTCAACTTTTCTTGCCACGTTTCTTGATGCTCCTCGCTCCACTAAGAAATTGCCATGTCAAATTCCTCTACTCATCCTTGTCAAACTTTGACTTTCCTTTTTGGCCTTACTCTGCATTACTCAATTTAAGTGAAACATTTCTTCACTAATTTTAATTAAATATATAATTTCATTTCTAGAATATATTTTTTTAGAGTATTTTTTTTTTAGAAAATTTAAAATATTTTATGGTAAACTAGTTGTTTGTACAAAAACTTTTATAATAAATTCAAACTTCAAAATTTTATTAAATAATTAGATTAAATCATTTTAAATTGCATCTAAAATTAATAAGTTGTAACTATTTATGTTCTCATATTTTGTTCTTTGGATTTTCCTTTCAACTTAAATTTTAATTTTAGACGCCATCAATTTTATCAAGAACGATATATCGTCAAGATGATTGATTACCTTTCAACAAGTTGATTTAGATTTTTTTATTGATATTAATAATTGTTATTTTGTTGTATAAATTATTATAATGCTTTTTTAGATTACTAATATTTTTTGTTCTATATTAGTTAATTTTTTTTTTCAATTAATGTCGAGATACTATTTTTCTGTAATGTGAATTAAATATTTTTTTAATTAATGTTGTGATGATTATCTTGATGTTTACTTTTTTCATCAAATATATGTTACTTTTTGTCAATAATTTATAAGATATTTGTTTTACTATTAATTCAAAAACCTTTGTCCAACATTAATTAGAATTTTATTTACCGATATGAATTGAAAACATTTCCCCATCCACATTGATAAAAAAATCATAAAAGTAATCTTGATTATTCTTAATTTAAATAATTATATTCGATATTAACTTGTAATTGTGAAATTATTTATCTAAAAAAAAGTTAAATGTCTCCTTCTTAAAATTATGACTTCAATAATTTATAATACTATGCGATGAAACAAACTTCCTCAAATTCATGTTTTAGTAATTAACAATTCATACACCTTGGTTTACTTATTATTAGTTAAAAGTAAGACTCATTGGGATCCAATGACTAATAAAGTTTTATACATTTAATTTTTTACATAATAAAATTTTTATTTATTATTCATTGAATTCCATCAAAGCTTTAGTGTTTTTTTTATTTATTTTAAATGTTAATTTTTATGAAAAAAAAAGTTATACTTCCTACATATATAAAATTAAATTTCGGGGTAGCCCCCTGTATGGAATTTTTCATGCAGATAAAGTAGTATTTGCAAATTCTTGGTGTTAAAAATAACACCATCGAGTACATTACTCAGATCGTAAAAAATTATAATTTTTATGGTATAAAACTAAAATTAAAAATTAAAAAAAAAATTACAAAGAGAAGGTAAATAGTTTAACCTTGAGAATAAAAGGAAGATAAATAACACAACAATCCTAGCAAGAGACATTTTGAAACTTTTTGAAAGATACAGTAAAATCTTCTCTCGAACACTAATAATCAAAAGCTGAAATATTTATAAAAAACAAAATACTAATATTATGATTTTTAATGTCAATAATTTAGATATGTTAGAAGAAGTGTGTCCTAAATATAAAAGTGAGCTTTTGCGAGGGAGGAGTCATCTAGTGGAAGAATCTGAGAGGTCTGGGGCAGGCTCTTTCTTCTTCACCCAATTCTTTCATATTCTTCTTCAATCTTCCATTTGCAATCTTCAACCTTCAACCTCGAAGCTCATTCTCATCTTCTCTGTTAGTAACTACCCATGTCTTTTCTCCTAGGTAAGCCTCTCGCGATTCAATCTTCTTAAAGTCAAATCCATGCTGTTTTTCGCTCTCTTGGACTCAAAACTTTCACAGATGATTGCAGGGAACACTTATTGGAAGTGGATTCAAATGCCAAACCCAAATTCAAGATAACCAATCTCACCAGAGTTTCCCACGACGGAGTTTCAATCCTCAAAGGCATCAACCTTGACATCCCAAAGGGTGTCGTCGTTGGGGTCATAGGCCCCAGCGGCAGCGGCAAGTCAACGCTCTTAAGAGCCCTGAACCGCCTCTGGGAACCGCCCTCCGCCTCCGTCTTCCTCGACGGCCAAGACATCTCCCATCTCGACGTTCTCTCCCTCCGCCGGAAAGTTGGCATGCTTTTTCAACTCCCTGCCCTCTTTCAAGGTCACAACCCAATTGATCACTAATTTACTGATTCTTTTTGTGTTGAAAGAAAGATTAGTTTTTTGTGGTTGTTTTAAGTTGAACCTTGTGATAACGATGAAGGGTATCTATTCTACAGGCACAGCTGCTGATAATGTGAGGTATGGACCAGGGCTTAGAGGGAAAAAGCTAACCGATGATGAGGTGCGCAAGTTGCTGGCAATGGCGGACTTAGATGCTTCTTTCATGGATAAGTCCGGGGCTGAACTCTCTGTGGGTCAAGCTCAAAGGGTTGCACTTGCTAGGACTTTGGCCAATTCACCAGAGGTAATTTTTTGTCTTTGAACTTTGTTTTTTCTGTCTGCATTTCTGTTTGTGATGTTCATTTTATTTGGTGTTTTTTGAATTGAAGGTTTTGTTGTTGGATGAGCCTACTAGTGCGTTGGATCCTATATCCACAGAAAACATAGAGGATGCCCTGATGAAGCTGAACAAGAACAGGGGCATGACAGTGATCATGGTCTCTCATAGCATCAAACAGATCCAGAGAATCGCAGACATAGTGTGCCTGCTTGTTGATGGTGAAATTGTTGAAGTTCTGAAGCCTGATAAACTCTCTGAGGCCAAGCATCCCATGGCTCGAAGGTTTCTTGAACTCAGTTCTTAGGGGTCCTAACCTAAGCTAAGAGTTGTAAAATTCTGTCTTGACTTGTTTGGTTTTGAGAACATTTTATTCTGTTCTTGAAGCCACGATGATTGTTCTTGCTGATTTATCAGCCATGTGGACCTGTTCTCCATTTAAAGCATTGAACCAATCATCTGTGATTATTTATTTCTATATATGTTGCTTTCAACGCTGTTTGATGACATCCTGGGCTGACATAGGATTGTGATAGCGGAGGTTTGGTTACAGTATGATGTTTTGCAAAATGCTACTAAATACGAATTTTGTTCTTCAAGATTACACTATTACGTCATTGTTTCTGTTTTTTATATTTTTTCGCTGTTCAACCAATAGGATGTGTAAGTGTAAGCATACTCATTGGTGCAGATTTCGTGCAGAAAGTTTTGGTCCCACCCACTAATCGTAGTTTTCGTAAAGAAAACTTTTTATTGCACTGTTAAAAAATAGTGTAGTTTTTGTTGCTTAACGTGAATGACTTGTGTGGTGTTATCGTGATTTTGGCAGCAGAAAATGAAGTGAAAAATGAAAGATGTGTTATGTGGGTGTGGTTGTTTCATTTCCACACGATTCCTATGCCATTCCAAATTTGAATTGTTACCGGTTGTTGCAGTTCAATGTCGAAAGATACATATGTGTTGTCATTTGGGTTGACGTCGACTGTTCAATAATAACCAGATCTTCCAATAAACTTTCAATTATTGCATTCGGTTAATCCTCATCGATCCAATCTCAAAAAATGTTTTAGATTTAGTATTATATTTGATGACAGAAACAGGTAATACCCCTGTTTTATTCATGTCTCTGATTGAGTTTAAACCATGGAATCTAAAAGTTGTGAAACAGAGAGAGCTGAAAGGTGGGTAACAACGGATAAGGATAAAATTATTTATGATGTTCATCCGACATTCAATGTTCCAATTTCAAGAATTAAGTTAATAAAATGATTAATTTCTAATCAATACAACTTGTATATAATTCTCAACCAATTATTAACATCAATTGATGTTTAACTTACATCTAGGTTTCTAAAAGCTTAATTACTTTCAAGTTTTTAACTTCTAAAACAATCAAAACACAGATTATAAAGAATTTAAAAGTTAGTAGACTAAATTTTTTTGAAATATACAACTAAAAAAGAATACGAAAATCAAAGAAATTAGAAAGTAAGAATGAAATTCAAAATGTAATCCAATGGATGTGCATCCTTTCTTAATGTCGGTCATACATGCAATGATTTGATTTTGAATCATGTAAAAAATAGTCAAACTTGGAGAAAAAATAAAAGACAAAGGAGGGGTAAAAACAAAATAACGGTTTTCGGGAAACTTGAAAGAAAGAAGGAAAAAAAAACTAAAATTAGTAAATTTTACAATTGAATTACCTACTGTATACTTAATAATCTATTACCTCTGTTTTTCCCTCTACTTATCTCTACACTTAATGTTAATTTATTATATTACACGAAGGGAAGTAGAAAAAAAAAATTGTACTAATTTGAGAAGTTTGAATCTGTTATTTGGGTAAATCTGTTGGAACCATGATTCCTTGGTAGTACTGACAAACAGTAATCACTTCACAAACCACAAACTCAACTTAGTATTAAGTTGTGTTGTAGTAACCATTATTGTCATCCCAAACACACCTTTACAGGAACACTCAACAATGCTAGATCCGGCCACTGAACTGCTGCCACCACCATCTTCACCCACCAATTCATCCATTTCCTCCTCTGATCTTGACACCGAGGTAATACTTTTATGCTCCACAAAATCAAACCCAACTCTCATAATTCCTAAAGTTTCATTTTTTCCATCGATTGATTTCATTTTATTTCTGGGTTTTGGATTTTCATAGTCTACGGGATCCTTCTTCCATGACAGAAGCACCACACTGGGCACTCTTATGGGTGTGAGCTTCCCGGCTATTACCTTCAGAGCCTCCGACAGCCACCCACATTCAACCATCTCCGCCGCTGCCGCCGCTGTGGGTGGCCCCCAGAGGGCTGCAGAGTCTAAGAAGAAGAAGGCCATCGTGGCTGCGGAGCGGCGGCGGAAGTGGTGGTGGCTGTGCAGGGACGGCGACGCGAGGCCGGCTTCTCTCGGTGAGTTTCTCGAGGTGGAACGGCGGTGCGGCGACGGCGCGTTTTATGGTGCGGCGGCGGAACTTGAAGGAATGGTGATGGATTCGCCAAGGAACCACGGCCGGGCTTTGTTTTCCGACGGGAGGGTTCTTCCTCCGTCGGGCGTTGACGACGGAGCATCGACGGCGGGAAGTCTTTGCAGTAGATTCCCAGTTTTACTCACCGGGATCTGTAGCGGCGGCGCTGGATAAGATTGAGTTTGAATTTTGATTCTTTCCTCTCTTTTTTTTTTTAAATAAACTGAAGAGAAAAAAATGGTTGATAATTTTTTTTAAGAATCGTTTGTTATTATTACAATTCTTATATGTTGTGATTCACATGCAGACTTTTACTTTTTACTCTTATTTGGATAATACTATTTTCAAGAGTTCTTTAAATAAATAGAATAAAAGGGATTCACCTAAAACATAGATGATAATAAACAAAACTTTTAGTTCTTTGAAGAACATTATAGTTTTTTTTTTTCTGATATTATATAGCATTGTGTGGTATGATATGGTAATCATGCATTTACTATTAATAATATTATTATTTAAACATAGGGGTCGATGTTATATATTATGTTATTGTTCATAAAGTTTATTTATTCAAAGAATCAAGCAATAAAATAATATGTACTAAATTGATTTTGGTTGATGAATGTCTCTAAACAAAAGTGACTAAATTGCACTCTTTATTCAAAAGGGCCACGTCGTTTTCGAATTGGAGTTCGAAAGTATTGCTTCTTTCCTTTTTTTTTCATATTCGAAATTTAAAATTTAAGCAAAATACACAATAATAGACGTGAATATGATAATTTTTCTCAAAAAAAATTATAATTTCTTCCGGTAGTTGTTTCCAAAATAATCAACTATTATCTTCTAATTGAACTCCTGTTTTAAAATAATTAATTCATGATTTTTTTTGTATTTATTTAAACACTCGGAGAAAAAACAAAGTTTTTTTCAACGGAATCAAGATCACAGAGTGTGTTAATATGTTGTCGAACTCTGCCCATGTGTAATGAATAATGTACATGACGACTTGATTTATTTACTATAAATAAAATAAATAGTAGACTAATCAAAACTTAACACGGACAATTATATTTATTTTAAAACTTAATTTTAGTTAATTTTTTTCATACTTAATATAAAATTAAACTTTTTATTATTGTAACAAAGTAAAATAATTATATTTTATATTTTTCTAAGTTTGAAACTAATTAATTAATTTCAAAACAACTACTAAAAACGTGTTTATAAAAGAAAATTATATAATAGTTTCTAAAAAAAAGAGATGGGGTAATCTGTTGAAATTTATGAAATAATTGCATTTAAATAAATTTAGAAGTTAACTCAACTTGATTTTAACGATTTGCTTATCCAAATTTGACTAATGAAAACCCGGAATACAATGCAAAGAAAACAACACATACTTGTACAAAATGAAATTAGTGTTTCATTTATTTTTTAAGCCATAGATAAAAAATCCCAAAAATCTATTTCTTCATAACAGTAATAATAATAAAATTGACATTTTTGTATATTTTTATCTTTTATGATGCAAATTGTTTATAGATTTATTACTAAAAGAAGATTAAAAAAATATAATTTGATGGATTATTAGTTATATCTATTCTAGATACAATAATTAAGGATCGTGAATTGACTACTTATCGGTATGATACAAGTGATTTTTTTATTTTTTTATTTATCTTTTAAGTTGAATTGAGTGTGAGAATCTAATAAATATGTATATATGTCCTATCCACTATCCACGTATGAAATTAATTAATTGTTATTAAATTTATATTTGATATTTATATAATTATTTATTTTTTAATATTTGATATTGTAAAAAGTAAAATGTGTATTTTTGACAATTAATACTTGATAACATCGTGTTTTATTTGTTGTGACTTTTGATTTTTTTTTGTAAAAAGTAATTTAATTAATATTTAAAACAATATACATAGATATATCTTATATATTATATTACATTGATAGTAATTATTTTGATTTAATATATTTTTAGTCTCTAAATAATTTTTTACATCCAAGTGTGAAACTAAAAACATAATTAATTTCAATCAATTATTTTGTAAGTCATTTTATTTTCCAAAAATTTATAATAAAATTAATTAGAAAACAAATATCAACAACAGTTTACTTTCCATATTATTACTCAAAATAGGTAAAAAATCAAATAAAGATGTTGTTTGATTTTTTACTTTCCATATTTATCACAATTTTATTTTATCTTTTTCGCAAAGAGTTAAAACAAAAATCTATCCAAATTTAAAATGTCTGTAACTTCAATTTAAAATTATTAATTTATTAATTGTACCATAACAACTCTCAAAGAAGTTAATGACTAAACTAAAAATTATTAAGAAAAATATATTAATCCTTAAATTGAAGACGGAAAAATATATTAACTAAAAATGAAAAAACAAAAGTATTTTGAGTCAAGAGTTTAACATTTATCGTAACAAAAATACTATATATTTTAAGTATCTATCCCAAAATACTATATATTGAGTCAAGAGTACTCTCTCGTCTCATTTCCCATCACAAGAAAGTAAGAACAGTTTTTCTCTCTTCGGTGAGTCTTCCTACTCTATTCCTTTTTCTTTCTCATTTTCGATTCTGTTTGTTGAGAATTTGTTGTTTTTCTTTTCTTTCTTGATAAATTCTTTGACCTTATTTAACTCATCTTCTGATTTTGTCCTAGGTTTTCTTCCGTGTCTCACTCTTTTTTTGCGAAACATAGTTCACATTCTGCTGTGTCATGGCTGTGAAACTAAGGTATTTTGCAGTATCAAATTGAATTGGGTTCAATTTCCAGATTCTTCCATTGGTAAGCAATATGAATATTCTACCCTAAATCCTCACTAAGATTGTTTCTTGGTCTTGTAAGATGAATATACTTGTTATTTGAAATTGGATGGTTTTATGTTCCTTCATCGATTACCGATACACGATTCTTCTAATTCTTTTTACAGAACATGAGAAACACAATAGTATCGAAGCAGACCTCGGATCCAGAAAAACAAAGGTTACATTAAAGAAACATGCTCTTTTACTACATTTTCTTGTGCCTTAAGGTATGTTTTCCTTTTCTCTTTCATCAATTCTTTTATACTAATTTGACATTATTTTTTATTTTCTTTATAAATACAAAAAATATTTTTTTTATAATCATTTTAGTCCTAAAGTGACTGATCAAAATTTCCTTCTCTCATCTTATTTAATTATGATCTTATGTTTTGACGGTCACAATCTTGTTTCAAACCAGTAAGGCTTATTATGATTCATCAATTGATCTGTATGGCCAAAAAAGAAGAATTAAAGAAAACAGACAAGATAAAATCATTATCAAAAAAATGTTCTTGAATAAGAGTGTTTGTGTTGTATATGTGAACTCAAATTCCTATCCTGTATATATCGTAGTTATTGTTCGATGAATGCTTTTAGGATAAATGATACATGTCTATTGTTATGTGATTCAACTGAAGGTGAAAAATTGGTCAATAAAAATTGATAGAAGGAAGAAAGATCCAGAAAAATAAAAATGGAGCACTGACATTTGTTGTCACTTAAAGATCTGGTATGTTCATTCATCTTTTCATTTATTCTGGAATTTTGCCAAATGATGGGATTGGTAACCATATCGAATCTCTCACTGTTTTTCAAATTTTGGTAGAAAAGATAAGTAATTTGAAGTTTTTAAAATTGATAATTTATGAGTTTACACTCACTTTCTTAACTCATATATAAATAAAATAAACTACTGACTGCAAATATTTTTTAGTAAACCGTTTACTTAAATTAAGTCATGCATAGGATATATTAAAAAGATGGTTTATTTTGATGATAAAACATTTATTTAAAAATTTACATCACAGTTATAACTGGTTAAAATTTCACTTGATATTAAAACTATACAAACATATATCTGATACATAAAAATTGAAAATTGAAAAGTAATATTAATACCAAATTATTACAAAGTAAATGTTTAAAAAAAAAGTGCAGAAGGGAAATAGATAGTGTTCAAATATGCGACTAAACAAATTAACAAAAAATATTTAAATTAAAAATAACGTTTACAAATATTAAAAATATTTTAAATTCAATTGAAAACAGCATTTCAAAAGGTATTAAATTTTTAAAATTTAGTAAGGCGTAAAACATAAAACAATAATCATTAAAATATTGTAAAAAAATATTCCAAATAAAAATATGATGTTTTAAAAGAAAAAAAAAACTCCAACTATTTGTGTATCATAACATGATTTCCGAAAATATATGAATAAATATTACAAAAGAACGTTGTTTAAGTTATAAAAATTGCACGAAGAAATTTAGCGTGATAAAGTTTCAAAACTTGAAAAATGTGTAGAAATTAAATTTAGATTTTTTTTTAAATATGTAGAAACTTTAATGAAAAACATTAAAAAAAATTAAAAATCATCAAAGTGAAGAAAATATATTTTTTTTCCTGAAAAGTATAAGTTAAACCATAGAGAAAATAAAATAATATTTCAAAAAGTAGAAATGTGTAAAAATAGTTAAATTTTTTAGTTTACAATATAAATCAAAAGAAGCATTTTCATTTACAATAGTTAAATTTTCTTCAGATCATGAAAATTGAATTCATTTGCCAGAGCAAAATTGTATTAATAATCTTTAAGCAGGATTTGAATCTATGTTTCGTTGATAAAAGAAAATTTAACTATTGTAAAGGAAATGCTTCTATTGATTTATATGGTAAACAAAAAAATTTAACTATTTTTACACATTTCAACTTTTTGAAATATTATTATATTTTCTCTATGGTTTAACTTATACTTTTCAGGAAAAAATGGTATTTTCTTCACTTTGATTATTTCTAATTTTTTTTAATTGTTTTCATTAAAGTTTCTACATATTTTAAAAAATATATAAATTTAATTTCTACACATTTTTCAAGTTTTGAAACTTTATCACGCTAAATTTCTTCATGCAATTTTTATAACTTAAACAAAGGACGGTTCTTTTGTAATATTTATTCATATATTTTCGGAAATCATGTTATGATACACAAATAGTTGGAGTTTTTCTTTTCTTTTAAAACATCATATTTTTATTTGGAATATTTTTTTACAATATTTTAATGATTATTGTTTAATGTTTTACGCCTTACTAATTTTTAAAAATTTAATACCTTTTGAAATGCTGTTTTCAATTGAATTTAAAATATTTTTAATATTTGTAAACGTTATTTTTAATTTAAATATTTTTTGTTAATTTGTTTAGTCGCATATTTGAACACTATCTATTTCCCTTCTGCACTTTTTTCTTACACATTTACTTTGTAATAATTTGGTATTAATATTACTTTTCAATTTTCAATTTTTACGTATCAGGTATATGTTTGTATAGTTTTAATATCAAGTGAAATTTTAACCAGTTATAACTGTGATGTAAATTTTTAAATAAATGTTTTATCATCAAAATAAACCATCTTTTTAATATATCCTATACATAATCTTATGACTTAATTTAAATAAACGGTTTACTAAAAAATATTTGCAGTCAGTAGTTTATTTTATTTATATATGAGTTAAGAAAGTGAGTGTAAACTCATAAATTTGATAAAACGTTTACAGATATGCTATGCTACTACTGTTTCTACACATTCACAAAATTGTCACTTTTTTCGAGGGAAAACTCCTTTAATTGATGAATGAACAAGCCAAGGAAGTTGAAGCAAAGGATATACACAAGAAGTCCTTCATCAAGCTTGCATGCCATCCCACGCAGCTCAGATATTTTGGTTTGCGATAAAAATATATGAACTAATTCTAACATCTAAAGGTATGCTTACAAAAAATGAACATGTATCATGGAGTTTCATCAATGGTTTCCAGCGCCGGTCTCCAAGATCTCTGTTTGGAGTACCTTTCAACTGGTTCTGGCTCCCTCACCACCTGATTCGCAGCTTCTAATCTCTTAAGCTCCGAAGGGAACATGCAAAATTCACCGAAAACTGGAAAAATCTTTGCCAAGTTGTTAAAACTTGCATGCTTGGTTGCTCTTGATGCTTTGTAGTTAAGAGAGCTCATTTCTTCATGGGTTAGAACAGAGTAGAGAAGTTCCATTGGTAGAAGGAAGTAAAATTTGCGCCTTTGGAGTTCCTCATCGGCTAGGAGCCCTTGAATGCGGTGTCCCACTTTGAGGTAGGTAGAGTCACAAACAAAGTGTCCAGGGTATTCTAGCATGAGTTCTGCAGCTCTGATTGGTTTTGTGTAGGACTCTAACCTCCCATCCAAGAACAACACCTTGAAGACCCCATTGGCTGATAAGGAAGGTGTGCAAGAAGCTGCGTTGCCCATTTCTGAGAAAGACACAGAAGGGTTTCAAAATTGGTATTTCACCTCAGAAATGTCAGAGTATTTATCAGGGAAGGTGCCTGGTTGTTAAGAAAGAAAGAAAGAAAAATAGCAGATTGTCGTTTTCTGGCTCAAGGTCCATAGTTGGGTAATCAGTTAGCATATCTTTATTTCGATATTCTGATTTTAATATTTTGCTACTGAAGTTTGTCGTAAGTGTTTGTTATATCTTTATAACCAAGTTTCCCATCTGGCAGAGGCTTAGTTTTATGCAGATACGAAATTAAGAGAAAGTGGGCGTGTCTTCGGGTATATAATCTATTTGCCCCTTGTGTTAAAGATCATCTTTTTTAATTAAAAGAAATAGGCCAACCTGGCAAATTTGGCCTATTTTGACTTCGATGTATATGGAAAAATGACGCACATAACTTTCCAGTTTGTTTAGTTTTGTATTTCTTAGGGTGTATTTGTTGAGAGAAGTGGAGACTAGTTTATTGCAGTGCACATGGGAGGGATGGAGAAAAAGTTTAGATAACCTCACTCAAGGACACTACCAAACTAATGATTAGATATGGTACTGTGTAATTTCTTTTATTTTATACCATTTATAAAGGATTCACCTGATATCTGCTAATGTCTACACATGCACTTTGTTTTGGTTGATATGAAAGTAGCATCTGCATTTGAGGGCAAACGTCAAATCTCTTGGTATCCAGTCACCATCCAATGCTAGCTTGCACTATATTCCCATCAACTCATGTGGTCTGCTATTAATATTTTCCACACTTTTACTCAAACACACAACAGTCTCTGCTTTGTCAATTATTAAAGAACAGCTGAAAGAAAATCACCCAGTTTTGTGTTTGATAGGTTCTTAGTTTTCTTCGAGTGTCAGGATCTAATTTTAATAGGATGTTTTCTTGTAGTAAACCTGTTGGGAGAGTAGTTGGCTATAACCAAAGTCATAGGGTATAAAGTTTGATTAAAAAAGGTAGGTAAAAGAGTGAGAGAAGTATTAAATTTGCTTGCTGAATTAATAAATGAAGAATCTTAAGTAGGACAACTAAATGATTGGCCTATAATTAGTTGTCATAGGGTTTAAATGTACATTGAATGTTTTATCTGATGGGTTTTCTGCTTGTTCCCTATCCAACAGAAGGAATGATTGGCAAGGAGCGGTTCGGTTGTTGCTTAGGTGGTTGACATCAGCCACAACATAGAAACACACACTTCACAAACTGTTAATCTACTTGCTCTCTTTCCTCATTTCTTCTAGAACCCAATATGAAATGCAGAACATAGAAAAATGAAGTAATGGGAAAGCAAAAAGATAAAGAAAAGAAAATTTAAATTACTTAAAAATATACTTCTGTTTTTTGTACTTTTTTATAGGCACTGAGTATGTATGTTCATGCACAGGCAAATTGGTTCCAGCTCCAACCCATACAATCTCTGGCCAGTTAAGACCAGCTGTTTGCTTTGCACCTAAAGAAAATCAACAATAATCATAAAGATCCCTTTTTTCTGTTTGCTAGCTCAAAAGTAGCACCTTTTGGTGCCCAAAAGGGAAATATCGTAGGGATATTATATTAGTTAACTCCTATAAAATATTTTTTAAAATTAACACAGTCATATATATATATATGTATATATATATAGTTGTATGATTAGTTTATATTAGTGGTTAAAGGTAAAATAAGAATAACCGCGACATTAGGCTAAGCGATAAAAAATATCTTTTATACTATATATACTGGTTTGTGGCGTTTAAAGCGGTGAGTGGGGCCAAACCAATGAGTAAAGGACACGTATGGTGGAACAGGGATTAACGACACGTTGGGACGTTGAACTCGAATAACCTCATCTCCAATGAGTTAACGTTCTCCACTCGTCACTGCCGTTGCTTCTTCTACTTCTCCTTACACAGGTAAATGTTTCATGTCTGTACTTATCACTTCTTTTGAACGCTCGGCAAGATTTTATGTTTTCAGAGCTTGCTAGTTGCTGCGTCAGCTGATTCCTCTCCTCTTCAGGGATGGCTTATGTTGCGTATGGAAATGCAAATTGCAACTCTTTATTCCAAAAATTTGCGAGAATCCATGTTGGTATTTCTGCTTTGCCATTCTTCCAGCTGGGGGTAAACTCTTGTACAGTTTTTAACAGAGGTACGTTAATTACTAATCTGCTTCTGTAATTTGTGTTCGCCTAATTGCAATAGCGATGCTTCTTTTCTTCCCTGAAAATTGCAATTATTTTTTAACTAAGCTTGTTGGTGTTTGTTTGAGCTAACTATTCAGGAACAGTAATTCCCCTGTGCTTAAACCGAAAGAGGAGTTTTGCTCTGTCAGAGAATAGATTTAATTGCAAGTTGCCAAAGAAAGAGAGATTCTCTATCCTTACAAGTAGAAATTCTTCCAACCCTAGTGGAAGTACGGATGAAAACTCTAAGGAGACAGAGGTAAGTATGAGTTTAGACTATGAAACTTGAAATCTACTGGCCAATGGAGATTTTATTTGGCTGGAGTGTGCTATCAGATTTATATTTTAACCATGAAACTTGAAATCTTTAGAAGTTAACGATAAAACACGGTTGCAAACCCCAAATGTCAGGTTTTTGCTTTTTTTTTTTCAGTTAATCCTAAGTCTGCTCTCTGATATGGTATCAAAACCTATTTTAATGAGGTTATGATATTTTATGCTGTTGTCTTCTGGAAATTATGACCAGTGAAGTTGTAATTAATTAAGATTTAGTGTTTCGGTTGTAAAAATAGGTTCAGTAAATGGAGAGTAGAATGACTGCTTTGTTGTATTTGTCTGATTTATACTTAACTCTGAAATCTTCTGCTTGCTTTATCAGCCTCTCAAACATTTAACAAAATGAGATTTTGGATGTTACAGAAGACACCATTTGGATATACAAGGAAAGATGTTCTGTTAATTGGACTTGGGATTACTTTACTTGGCATTGGCTTAAAAAGTGGATTAGAGGTACCTTCGTTTTTTGCTTATTCAACATCTTTTTGTTTTTTTTATATTTTTTGTACTTCAACATCTTTTTGTTTTTTTTTATATTTTTTGTACTTCAACATCTTTTTTCTTAGCTTATTCCAATTCATAAGTGAGAAAGTACGTAGTCTGGAGATTATTAACAAATGGTTCAGGTTCCTTGTAAACAAAGAACTCTCATAGTGTAGCTTCTTTGAACTGCTTTTGCCAATGATGAAATGTATAACATATGTACTAGGGTTAATTCATACAACTCTTCTTTGTAGTTTGCTGGAGTTGATTCACTACAAGCAGGAAATGTGGTTCAGCTAGTGCTGGTTTTGGGCCTCACAGTTGGGTGGATCTTCACATATGTGTTCAGAGTTTCAAACAAGGAAATGACATATGCACAACAACTACGTGACTATGAAAGCAAAGTAATGGAGGTACAACAATCTTAACAGGGTTGCTTTTTGAGCCAAATCTGTGAAAATAATTACTTTTTGATTGAAGTGCATGTTTGGGTGTTGAATATGATATTTCCCAGTGAAATTTGACCTTTTTCTAATCTTTTTCAAGCATCTTGTAATTTGGTTAAAGACATCATATCTAGTTCCATGATATCATAACCTTTTTATTTTCAAGAAAACATGAAAGAAATTGAAAAGATCATTTATATTGGTGCTACCACATGAACTAGTTATAAGCAAAACGGTGTCCCCTAAAATATTTACAGTGACATGTCATGGCCAAACTTCAAACAATTTAGATGCAAACCAGAAAATATTACAAGACACTAAATAATTTTGCCTCTGTTGAATCTGCAGAAGCGGTTAGAGTCCCTAACAGAAGCAGAGCTACAAGCACTCCTTGAAGAAGTTGAGGAAGAGAAGAGACGCTAGCTAGTGGTCGCAGGTGAACAGAAGTAGCTTGTTTGTATATATACACTGAAATTTTGCCAAACTCATTGAAACAGAAATTTGAATCTATATGGAAATGGAAACTAGTTCAGAGAGGTTTTAGCTATGCTTTTTTTCAGTTTACTCATGGACAAAGGGACGAGAGTTCAAAATTCTTTAGTGTTCTGTTCACAAAGAATTCCTGATCGAGGGAACTCTGTTGGATAGGATGGTAATGCTTTTAAAATCCATATATTTTGTGATTTTTTCTGTGATTTTATGACTCATTAAGTATCTTTCTGTGATTTTTTCTTCTCCATTTTGGAGACCAGTGTTTATAATAGAAGTTATAAACGAGGAAATTGTGTTTCTGATACTGATAAAGATCGGGGGAAGTGGTAGAGTTGACAATCGTAATGGTGGGATAAAGCTATCATTTGATGTTTCTTAATCATTGAGACATGAAATTGGATGGAAATGACGGTGGGTAATCTATACAGTTTTTCTTTTCAATTTTAAAAAAATTAAATAAGTATAAAATCAGACAAATAAGGAGGTAAAAAGAATTCAAATTTGTAGAGTTAAATCTTCTTTCTTTTTACATTTTCTTACCATTTTTTATCCCCTCTTATTTATATCATCCAAACAAACACATACACATATATAAACATCTTATTTTTCCTGTGTTTTTATTTATCGCTTTTATTTCCATCATTTTCATTTTACTTTTTTTCCTTAATTAAAACAAAGTAGATGTATTATTTTGATGTATATTTTTTGGATGAGTTATTTTATCGCTATAATTCTCTGAATGAGCTATTATTTCTCGAAATAACTCATTTTAATGTCAAATTTCATCATAAACAATCTATTATTTACTTTTTAACGTTCATTATAACTCTTTTATATTTAACAATTTTTTTTAATTATAGAGCGAGTGAGTCTCTTTTTCCATTAAATAATAAATTATAACTTGTCTCGATTGAAAAATTTATCATTAAAGATTACTATAATTACAGATAATACTTCCAATTAAATTAACCAATTAATTAATATGATAAACGAGTTATGGATACTTTAAATATATAGAAATATAGATGTTGAAATGAATTAATTCGAAGAGAGATTACACTTAATTGCGCTGTCAATATATCTTGATCATTATGTATAAGATTATTACAAAAGATTACACATAATGAACGTATGTAGATGTAGATAGTTTAGGATGGTGATTACTTTAGAAAAATAAGAAACTTAATTACTAAGAGATAAAAACAATAAATTAATATCCAAATATTTTCTCTCAGATAATAAAATAGGAGGAGCATTGCAGCCACGTGTCATCTTGATCTCATCAGTATTTCTAATTTATTATTACTCCTTTGAAAACTTCTCTATATTCAAACACCAAACCCAATCATTACAATTCACTCACCTCAAGTAAATGCCCTTCTTTCTGTCACTAAACACGAAATGAGTACTACATTGCAAAAATAAAAAATAAAATATAAAATATAAGAATTGAAAACGTCACCTTCTCTCTCTCTCTCTCTCTCTCTCTCTCTCTCTCTCTCTCCCTCACGCTTCATCCGTACTCATGGCCGTTTTTCTTTCGCTCATTCCTCCCGATCCCAAACCACCCTTCTCTTTGTCCATCCTCTGAATTTCCATATCCATCTCCTTATTCGCTTTCTAAATATTCTTCTCCATTTTCTTGTTGTGCGTATATCTCAATTTGTTCCTTTCGTTTTTTTTTTGTTTTTTCCATGGAGTCGGCGAACGTTGCTGGCTTCGCTCTAAAAACCCTAATTCGGGTGTGAAATTGGTGAGAGGCAAACTCATCGGTGGAGAATGACGATTGTGACCGGAGATCGGTACCTGGTGAAGTTGGTGGAGTTCGTGGAGGAGCAAGCGGGTCCTCTCATCGAAGAAACCAAGGTGTTGAAGCTGAATCCGGCGGGCCTCCACTACGTGCAATCGAGGTTAGAGGCGCTGCACGAGGTCGAGAACCTCCTTGCTGGCGCTCCGGTGGACTACCTGAGAGCGTACGTGTCGGACCTCGGCGACCACCGCGCCCTGGAGCAGCTCCGGCGGATCCTGCGCCTCCTCACCTCGCTCAAAATCTTTTCGGTGCTGCCTCATCCTATTAGGGATCCCACTCCCTTGTCCTTCTTGCCGTTTGGGAGCTTGAAGGTTCTGGAGCTCAGGGATTGTGACTTGTCCACTTCCGCCGCCAAAGGCCTTCTTGAGCTCAGGCACACGCTCGAGAAGATCATTTGTCATAACTCTACTGTGAGTCTATTTATAAAGTTCTCATAAATTTTTAAGTAGCTTTCTTTCTTCTCTATTAAGTGAGTGTTGGAAATTGTGTCTGTGTTTTCAGAATGCTCTGCGGCATGTGTTTGCTAGCAGGATAAAGGAGGTGAAGAATTCTCCTCAGTGGAACCGCCTGTCGTTTGTGTCATGTGCGTGTAATGGCTTGGTTCTCATGGACGAGTCTCTGCAGCTTCTTCCTGCGGTTGAAACACTGGACCTTAGTAGGAACAAGTTCGCAAAGGTGGATAATCTGCAGAAGTGTACCAAATTGAAGCATTTGGACCTTGGTTTCAATCACTTGAGAACATGTGCACCCTTCACCCGGGTACATGAATAGAATATTTGTTTTTTCGTTATATGCTCTTTTGCAATTGCATCCACAGTATGTGCTGGACCTTGTTTGTCTTGGGGGAAAATCTTTTTGCTGCTTATTGCATGTTGGAAAATTAGTTTTCGTTTTAGTTGACTGCATCGCATCAGTGTTGTTGGGAAACTAGAGTTTCTTTTATTGGGTTATTTTCCTGAATCTGAAGCCATCTTTCCATTTCCGTTCTACCAATTGTAGAAATTTCCGTTCTATCAACATTTAACAGAGCATGGTACTATGAGATTTTCAACACTATGACATGAATATCAATTCTTTATTCTTCCTTTCTTGGCTGTGATAAAGTTTTTCCTTCAGTTAACTTGATTGAAAATATTAGTCACCTTGGATATTGTTTTCTTTTCGATAAGGTGTTAAAAGGATATCAATTATTAGGTTAAGGGAGAGGTGTGTCTTTGCTCCAAATGGAGAACCTGGGTTTCAAGTGATGGGATCCCAAGTGGAGTTGATTTGGTTTGGTTTTCAAAATTCTAGCTAACTCATGCACTTATTGTGTGATTGAAAATGGAAGTATTAAGCTCCTTTTGATCTTGCAATTAGCAATTCTGGAGTGGTGTGTGATTCTAGTTTGCTTGGATGAATGAATTTCTATTTTCAGTATGGAGGGTTATTCTGGATGTTCCTAGCACTACTGTGCCCCCTAACATCGAGGATGAATCTTCTCTTAGAAATTAGTTTTAGGGCCTAAAGCAATCCTTATAAAATTGGCGTGTATGCTGAGGATTTTCCAAGCTTTTTTAAAGTATTTTAAAACCATATCTCTATTTGAAGTGGCTCTAAACTACCATAGTTGAGGTTGCAATACAGCCTCCAAAGAGGCAACACCTAAGATGGACTAAGGGTAACCATAATTAAGGCTGTTTGCCAACCTTCCCCCTCACACCCAAGGGTTCTGCCTGGAACGTGGCTAATACAGGAGTACCATCATGTATGTTCATTTCCATGTTGATCAGATCATGCAGAAACGTATGTGTATATTCTTAAATGCCACACACTTGCCAGGGTAGATCCCTAAAAATAGTTTATGTTCCCAACTTCCCATAATTAACTGGCGTGCTATATTTGTTTTGAGCGTGCTTCTTTTTGTGCTCTCATACACTCTACAGTGAAAATCTAAATGATATCAGTAATTTTTGTGAACTACTTGCAAAGAAAAGCTAGGTCCTCTTTACTTGCTTGCAGATTTGAATGACATGATCCTTAAATGAAATGAGAGCAAATTTTTTGTAGAAAAGTTATTAATGACATGATCCTTTCTGTTTTAGTTGTATGCCTTCATTTAGGGATTTGCTCTGGAGACCTATATACAATTTCGTTGAACCGTGCAGGTTTCCCCTCAAATTGTTAAACTAGTTTTGAGGAACAATGCTCTAACTACTTTGCGTGGAATTGAGAATTTGAAGTCACTTGAAGGACTTGATCTTTCCTACAATATTGTTTCCAATTTTTCAGAGCTAGAGTTCGTTGCGGGCCTTCCATTTCTTCAAAGCTTGTGGTTGGAAGGAAATCCTTTGTGTTGTGCTCGATGGTATAGAGCACATGTATTCAGCTTTTTTGCCTTCCCAGAAAGGGTAAGTCGTATTGTTTCACTTCTTAGCCTGCTGATCTAACTATTTGTTTCCATCTTTGTCTATTTGTTTGTCCATATATGTTCTTGTCTGTGTTGTGTGCCATATTTTTTATTTTATTGTACCTACTTTCAGAGATCAGTTAATTTCTTTGTAATATCATCTTCACCTTTGTTATTTTTATCTGGATCTTGTACTCTCTTCTTTCTAAACACACATCTGGTCTTCTGTGTTAATCAGCTGAAATTAGATGAGAAAGAAATTAACACTAGTGATTTTTGGAAGAGACAAATAATTATTGCCAGTATGCATAAGCAACCTGCCAGTTTTGGGATTTATGTACCTGCAAAGGATGAGGCTGTAGCTGAAGGTGCCAATATGAGAAGGGTATGTAATTAGTGAAGCTGAGTATATATTCATATACAATGAAAAACATTTATTTATTTTGTACCTTGAATTTGTTGCTAATTATTCTCATTTCTTGAAAATTAAATTTGAAAATCCAATTTCATCTGTGCTTATACCTATAATATTGTGAAAAATCTAATATTTTTCATTTTGATCAGTATTAGATATTAACATGATATTATTCTTGATTTAAACAGAGAAAGGCCTGTCGTCTTGTCAGTATCAGAAATGAAGAAGAGACCACTAGCATATATTCTGAGGAAGACTCTGGGTCTTGTGCTAATGATATTATTCAAAATAGAGAGGATCCTGATTTATCTGACAATGAACCTGAAATAGTAGATTTGATAAATAGAATTGAACATATGAAGAAAGAGCGTTCTATTAATTGGTTGAGGGATTTTAAAGACTGGATGGATATTGCTCCTGACAAATCAGTGCAGACTATGAAAGAAGGCAGCACCACACCCCATCAGAAGGGAAATTACATCAGAAACAAGACACATCTCGAGCAGTCTGGTGAAGTCTCTAGATATGCTTCAGACTCCGTTCTAGCGTCAGGGGATGACAGTAGCATGAATATTTTAGAATCTGATAGTTCTTTTGTAGATACATCTGCTAGTTTTCATAGGCCACAACACTTTGACTATAGAAATTTGCTTGGTAATGCCAGTGGGGCCTCACTTTTTGACTCGGGAGGAGTGGACATGGAGAAGCTTAAATCCTCACTTGAGGGCATTGGCAGTTCACTTTCACAAACTAGAAGTTCTCATGCTGACACCGTTACCACTGAAGGGGCACAAAGAATGACTGAAAATGTCAACATGTCACCATTGACTATTATTCATGATATATATGGGTCTCAGTCATCATCTGCTTGCCCAGCATCTCCTCCTCATTTTCAAGAAGACCTTCTTCATCGCCGGCAACACCTGGTAGAAGAAATTTTGCAGCTTTCGACAGATTCCTTTTCAGTAGCATCTTCTGATAGTAACACAAGCTGTAGTGAAGTTGATTGTGTTGAATTTGAGCCATCAGTTTCAGAAGTTGATAATCCCCAATGTAAAACTTATGTGAATGGTGTTGGCAGTCATTTATCTCAAAGTCAGCTTAAGGAAAAGTTTTGCAACCCAAGACAAGAAAATGCTCTTGAAAGAGAAAATGGAATTTCTTCTTGTAGTTCCTCCTCTGATCAAATTTCTAAGCAGCATGCGATTGATTTTGCTGAGAATGCATGTTGTGCTAGCCAAGACACTGGTTTGTTGGAGAAAAGAAAAATCAGAAAAAAAGCCAAAAAAAGAATTATTTCAGTACTAAAAGAGAAATTAGATGGCAATGCTTCTGATGATACACTAGAGAAGACAAGTCTGGGACATATTTCTGCAAATTTAAAGCAAGAATTGGATGATTTTATAGTGACATATTTCAATACAACTGTTGCTGATTCTGAAGCCAGTGAGGTCTGTAGTCATTGTATGCGCTGTAATTGTGTCCTTCAGAGGGAGACAAACTATAAAGAAAGGTAATTATCAATTAGTTCAACTCACCAGCATTTGTGTGAATTTGCCGGGATGAATCAAATGGGTGATAAATAACATTGTCTTAGGCAGTTTTGTTTGTTTGGGTCTCTAGTTATTTCCATAATTATTTTAGGGTCACTAGTCAATTATTATTCAGAATCATTATTTTTTACGTTTTAATTTTGTTTGGTGCGAACTGTTTCATCTGCAAAAATGAAAGTACGATATGCTCACTTGGCCATGTCTTTCTAATCTTTCCAATACATCAACCAGTAGGTGCTTTCTTATGGTTTGCTGTTGATTACATTTAACAGTGTCTCTTAGGAGTTGTAAAATATCTGGATCCGTCTTAAGTGGCATCCTTCCCTCTATTGTTTAAGTTGAAACCTCCCGGTGTTATCTATCCTGAAACTTTGTTTATGCATGAGGAGGGGAAGAGTTAAGTAAACTGGTCAAAAGTGTAGAAGGAAGATGGATACAACTGGGGGATGCCATGGTTACCCCCAAAATTTTTAACTTCATTTTACATTTCTTATAAAATATTTTATGGCTCCCTGAGACAGAAAATGAGGCATTTTGTCTAGGCCAAGCACAAACCCTGCCTCCACCACTATATAGAACCTAGGTTGTCAAACTTGAAAGTGTATGTAAACTCGTGGAGCTTTTGTAGACTTGACTCGTAATTTGTAATCTCATAAGAGTTTACCTAATATAAATGACATATATACTTGAACATAATACACTTAACATTCAACATTGTAACTCCATACGAAAGCAAAGTAGCGAACCAATGACAAAGATCCAGACCAACTGATATCAGACATTGTGAATTACATAGAGAGAGAGAAAGAGTGCAGAAAATGGAGATTAATATTTATATGTATAGTTATAATTATAATAGATAAACATATCAGATCAACGAGCATAACACTGAATGTGCTGATGAAAAAGAGAATGTACTATGACAGAGGACTCACTTAAGCTGACTGGACCACTATGACAGAGGAGCTTTCGCTTTTGCCTTTCACCAATGGCAAAGGAAGGTGTAGAAGAGGCAATATTGATTTAGTTGAGGGAGACATGTGACTTTAAACGGATGATGAAATGACCAAGAGACTAGGCAAGTGAGAGACATGACAATTTTTTATAAAAAATGGTTTAGATTGGGGAAGTCACACCCCTTTCTACTAGTTTTTATAAAAAAAGGACATTATATTTTCCAAAATGAACACTTTTTGTATGATTATTATTAAAGTATCCCTTTCCACATTTTTCTGCATAGATTATAGTATATATGCTAAAATTTCTGCACATTCCTGAAATGGTGTGTTTAATTTTTTTCCCTTTATGTAGTGAAGTTGCAGTATTACTGAGCAGCCATAAGAAGCTCTATTTGCTACTGATCAACGTTACTTCTGATGGGTCAGGTTAGGCCATGACCTTTTGTTTTTGTTAGCAACAGAAATTAAATTGTTCCTTTCATTTTTCATTAGATTCACTTGTCTCCTGTCCATGTCTATAATGTTTGTAAAATTATGAACCTCCTTTTCTGCTCTAGGGGTTAACGCTTGTCCCTTATTTAAATCACCAATCTGGGTTTGTTAAAATGAAGTTCCAGAGCATTTACAATGTTCGATTAAAAACAGAGTTAATATGGCATCAGTAAAAGTTAATTTATATGACAGCTTCTACAGGGAACTTTAACTTTTGTACAGTTTAAATGTGCGTTTGATAATTTAGCTCAATACAGTATCATTTCTCTCTTCATTTTGTTGTTTCTTTGAAGTTTATTTTTTAAGCTAATTTTTAATTAATCTCAAATAACAAATCATTTTTGTTAAACTCGTGCTTTCAATGTTATTTCTTTTGGAACCAATTCTTCAAAATTCTAAATCAAATGAGCCCTTAAGAAGGCTTAACTTTTTGTTCCTCTAAATGTGAAAAATGATACTTCATTATTACTAAGTTACGAAACTTTTTATCCATGTTTTGCAGCTTGAAAAATGAACAAGCTTTTTAAATTTCCTTCATTGTTTTTTGAAAAATATATGCATATTAATTCAACAAAGTAGATCAATAAAGCTTTCTTTGTTGATTTTTATATTACTATTAAGACCCTCTCGGTATGCCATCCAGGTACAATTTTGAAGGTGTTGAGTTCCCACAATATTGAAGAAGTTTGCGAGGTGCAAGTAGGAATGGGATTTCAGGTGTTAAGGTTAGTGAACTTGTATACTTACGTTGACTTGAGAAATAACAGCTTTCTAAGTATAATTATTTTGGCCGTCAGGGTAAATTTTGAGAATGGGGAAACGTATCTTTTTGTCACAAGAAGCATTGAGAAGTCAATAGAATTACTATGCACCATACATGTGCTTGATTCAAGTGATGGAAATGATAGATGCTCAATAAGAAGGTGATTTACCATTTGTCTTAGATACACACTAATTAAAAGGGTGTATGTCTTCATGAAAGTATTGATATTATCAGTTGCTCTACATATGTGATCTATGAATATGTTGTATTTTTTATTTTCTATTTCCTATTCTTCCTGTTATAATAGACGGATTGTGGAAATTTAAATGGCAGTTTGGAGCAGGTCCAGGTTGGGTTGTTTGACAAACAAGTATGTGGTGGTTCAAATGTGAGCATATATCAGTATGCAATGGTGCTCGTTTTTTGTAAAAATGGAAGTGGTAAGCTTCTGTCTAGTCATTTTATACAGTTCTTTTTTCTTTATATTCTATATTAATGAGAATTACAGCGGTCAATTTATTTTTACGTCTTGAACCTTTTTGGAGATTAATTTATTGCTCTATTATTATGTAAAAAGATCTCTTAAACTATATGCGAAATGCTTTATTGCAAAAGATTGTTTCATCAGTTGGTAGGAAATTGGAATAGTGTGTTGCACATTTAGTTGGATGATTGTGTAAAGCCACTTTTGACGGGAGTTTCCATCAATTTTACTTCAGTAGTATTACTTTGGAAAGGTTTCAGGAAAACTCTGTTTTTCAATGGACAAAATCCTTTTAAAATGTCCTCAAAACGTTTTATTTTAGTAACTAATAGTTTACAGATATTAAGCTATCCATAGTCTTAAACTTACAGAGGAATCATGGCTGTCGAGATCACTCTTTGTGATTGGAGGGTATGTGCTTTTATGCATTGAAGATGTTAAGCAGCTGTACTTTTTTTCATCAGATGCGTCCGTGTCTCCCTATTTCAGAATTGATTCATGTTGCTCCATTGCTGACATTACGGAGATGGTGAGTACCTGACAATTAGAAACAAACAAAACCAGTAGATTTTGAACTCTTGATGTCATCCCGAGATCCTCCTTGTGAATGGAAGATGTGAAGAACATCTCTTTCCTGCATAAATAATTTTCTACAAATATCTTTGAACCTTATAAGGGTCATTGACATGATATAAATACTTATCACGTCTTTGCTAAAAAATGACAGAAAACATTTAAAAAAAACATAAGATTTAAAAAGATCAAAATGAGCAAAAAATTTACTGAATTAAAATCAAATTTAGTGATATTCTTATATACTGAAAACCGATTTAAGCCTAATTCCTAAATATCTTTCCACTTGGTATTTTGGCCCTGCTTACTCTTCGAACCCCCAATTACTGTCGCATATTTTTGCTTGGCTTGTTTAATGTTATTCTTTCCAGGTTATTGAGGGTGGTAGCTGCTGTGTGACTTTAAGTCTGACATGTCCACTGGCTGAACTCCATCCATTTACCCAAATGAACCTTGAATCTGTGAATCACGAAAATTCGGCTCCTGGCTCTCTTAAATTGAAGCTTCAGTGGTTCTCCAGAAATTACCTTGTGAAGTTTGTGTCATTGTTGAAGGCAATCCATGAAAAAAAAACGGGGTCACCTTTGGTAGTAAGATGCATATCGTAAATCATTTTTGCTTTGTGTTAGTTCATATTAATTTCATTCATTTTGTTTTTTATTTTCATATTCTTTTTATGTCAATTAGTTTGTTTGCTTGGTGTGTTGAGTCTGTAATAGTTTCCTTCCCCTTATTCTTTGATTTGTGTCCAGTCTGTGGCTGTTCTTTTTCTGTGTATAGAATTGTATAGCATCAATACTAGAGACCACTTCTCTACAACCTTCGACTCCACTCCACTCCACTTCTATACCACTTTGATGATTAAAACACTTCCTGTTTTCTTCTTGTATGAACAGAGATGAAATAACTATCATCATTGATATGCTACTCAAGAAATTGCTGCAAGATCAGCTACATCTTTGCAGTTAATAAATCACTTACACCTTAGGTCCTATTCATGATTACTCAACGAGTTTTGTCATTAAACTTGACCTTTTGTTGTGAAGTTTGGCTCAAAAATAATAGTTAAAACAGAACAACGTAATTTCATCATGTGACCGATCAATGTTCTAATCAGTGATGGCAATGGGTCGGACACTGTTTATTCGCTACGCAACATGCATGAAAAAATGTATCTGTTATCCGTTTTGTTAAAAAAATGAAAAATAACCTATAATATATTTTGAATTATTCTAGAAATATGAATAATAAATTTTATTATGAAGTGATGTAAAATAGTTAAATTGAGATAGTTGATTATTTATTTCCCTAATGCATTCCGAAAGTTTATTCAGAAATGTGTTTTTTAGAATTTTTTGGAACGTATAATTTGAAGGTATTTTAGTAAATGTCATATTATATACTCTGAGAAAGATAAAAAAATTTAAAAGGTCATCACACTACAATGGGAAGAATGTAGGAGGAAAATAAGGAGGTGTAAAATCCAATTGCTAAGAAATGATTATTTGTCTGCATATTATGGAATGAGAGCGTCTTTCTTTTTTATATCCACGCTTCTTTTTTCTAAATATTTCTTAAATATCTCTCCTCTCTGGTGCCGTGTCGCTGCAACCTCTGCACCACACCGCATCCATGAACTCCTTTTCCTCTCACATTCACCCTCACCATATCCACCCATACTCCGGGGAAAGTCATTTTGGTTCATTTTGTTTTACCATTAATTCTACTTGAAAATTTTATAGAAAATTTTTAGGTAGTTTTTATATAATGAAAACTATTTTCTTTTTCCATAGTTAGGCGTGCAAGAAGATGGAGATGTGTGAGCAGGAGAGAGGACTCGGTGGGGAAGATCAGGGCGAATTTGGAATTTTCAAAAGGTGGAGGTGAACTTAGATAAGGCTTTTGCTTCCCGCACTCCTAATTTTTTAAATAATCATTTTACTCTTCTTAAAAAGTGATTTGTCGATTACTTGTTTTGGAAATTTAGAAGTAAATTTCTAGAATTTTTCAGAATATATAATTTTTAGAACGGAATTTCTTGAACAAAATTTCTAGAATAGGATTTCTGAAATAGAATTTCCACAAGTTTTTCTGAATAATCAATAATCTTTATCAGAATACATGAAATTCATTACAGAGAGTTTTCCGGAACGAGTTTTTTTCCTGTTTCCTCTCTTCTTCTTTTGCAGTATTCTTCCTCTTTTCTTCTTACTCAGCAACGAATGCGATGATGTCAACGATGACAGCAACAACGTTGCCGCAGGGATACAACAAATGTGGGTATTTCGGTCTTTTTAGTCAGTGTGAGTTGCATTTAGTAATGATGGGGCGTAGGAAGCAAAAGCCGTTAAATAAAAGTTGGTGGGAATACATGGAGTCAGACCCAACCCATCAACGTCCGAAATCTGAGCTATTTAGGGTTTGTGTCCTCTTCCTAATCTATATAAGTAAAGACGGGTGGAAGGCAAAATAACCCTGTTTCGGTGTTCCGCAGAGTGAGATTTTGAATTGGTTTGATGTTGTTTTAATTTAACAGTGGTTTGAAAAGGCAATTAGTTTGCGTCACTGATGCGCTTTGATTGATGAAATAGCGTATTCAGCCCTTTACGTTGCCCAGAACGATGATTGAGCAGATATGAGTGCATGTCCTGTTCTTCAATACGCTTCTTGCATTCAGATGCTCTTATATTTCTGTTTTTTTTTTTCTTTTTCTTTTTACGTCTCTCCTCTTATAACCATTTTACTCACAAAACATCTCTGAAGCCTATTTTTTGTTTAACCCTCACTGATCAATTTTATATTCTGAAATATAAGATTAGCATGTACTTAATGGAAGAATTGAAATAGATTGTAGATGTGTTTGCGGCGTTGAAGTTGTGTAGGAGTTTGGTGATGGAGATTCGATTGAGGAATTTTTTTGTCGCCGAAGAGCATAATGAATAATGAATGCTTGTGTAAGTTAATTTTTTTCTTTATTCAATAAAATTATTTAATATATTTATAATGATACAATACAAACCTAGGAAGCATTATATATATAAGAACAATATAAGAACATATTGTTCTGAATAATAAAAAACAATGTTGTAATGGAATATTCAAATATAATGGAAAGAAAAAGAAATGACATTATTTGTATTTTGAGTTGCGTAATACTATATTGAAGCTGGGTTCTCATTTGTCATATACAAGTTATATGACGTTATTGGCTTTATTCCCGACGATTATAAAAATTGGTAAATTTTAAGAGATTATAGGTTTTGAGTAAGTTGTATTTTAAAATAATTTTTTTAATGAAGAAGACACTTTGCAAAGGACACTTTTTTATTACTTTACCAAAAGAATATTGACATCTTGTTATAAAGTACAGCTTCACCTTTTTTTTAAGTGAAGTTTCACTGTAAAACAAAATGTTAGAACTTAAGAAGACGTTTTCAATTAATTTTTTTATCGTAGTCGTGTTTTAGAACACTATTTAACCTCTTGAAAAAATAAATAGTTTTTACAAACATTCTTTATTATTTAAAAAACAAAAATAATTAAAACACAACTTTAAGTAATTTAAAAAAAAATTATCTATTTTAGTAACTTTTTTTCAAAATTAGCCCATGAATGTAAAATACCCTCATTTATATTACCCAGAAGATATCACTTAAGGTGATTGTAAAGAAAAGCGAAAACATTTAAGGTGATTATACAAACATGTAAACTTTGTCTAGCATTCGAACAAAATACAAAAAAAGAAGTTAAACATAAAGCCAAAAGTTATTGCAAAAAGACATTCAATACACCCGAATGTTGAAGTTCTGGGAATCATTATTTTCTGGAGTTGTTTAGTTCACCAATACAGCTATTGAGGTTATGTTTTCTAAGGAATCAACCATTGAAAACTGACCACAAACTCTATAATCCAACATAACGATAAACTTCAAACTTAAACGAAATAGGTAGAAAGAAAAAAGTTAGAAGAAAAGGCACGCGATATTGGCGCGGCTCAATCAAACCACAGAATCAAGCGTAGCTGATTGAAGCTATGGTCAGTTTGAACCGTTCCAACACCTCGGGTTGGTGCCTAACTTTTTGGTATTGCTTCAGTGAGACTCAACTCAACAACACAACACTTTCCATATATGCTTCAGAATCTGTGCAGTGTGGTGGAAGTGCCACTGCTACTGCACTCATCCCTTATTATATACAGTTAATATAGAAGAAGCAGATTAGGTTTTTTGTTTTAGAGTGTAAAGATTAGTGCATTTGATTTTGGTTGATTGAGAAGAACAAAGACAATCCTCCAAACAAATGTTGAATCTACTGATCTCTCTAAGATTGCCGCCGGCCGGCCTTTAAATTCTCTTAATATTTTCACCTTTATCATCGATCTTTCCCTTCTCATCCATCTCACATTCCTCTTTTAACTTATTCAATCTCTTTTAGGTTTATAATAATTCTACACCATAAACAATTCAAGACTTCTCATAAATCTTTTTTAATGCCGTAGGGACTTCATTATAAATGTTTTTTTTACAGCTCAGTACAACTAACTGCTACTCAGACGGATGTGGAAATAAAAGAAATGTCTAATCCACACTAATTAAAAAAAAATAATTGGTAGTTAAAATTTAATGGTATTTCTCTAAAGAAAGCTGGGGTTTGATGTCAAGAATAAAAGAAATTTATTGAAAAATATGAATTAAATTAATGGTATTAAGAAAAAACAGTTTTCATTCAATATATTCAACAGTAACTTTAGTTAGTCCATGGATTTTAGTTGAAGTGTTGTATATTAGTGTTTACCATCCATCACTCTTACTTACACACGTGTACATCCTCTCCAAGGAAACCAATACTTGTTGGGCAATTGACTTGGTGGTTTAAACATACGAAAACATTTTATGAATTTCAACACAAAATGGCGTGTTTCAATGCATGAGTTGAGAGAGAATGATGAATTGTTACTTTGAACACTTTTATTATAATTTATGAAGAATCCTTTTTGGAATATGCGCATATAGTTACAAACGATCGTACTGACCCTATTCGTATTATGTCAATGCTGAATTAAATTTTGAGGGGACCTTGAAATTTGATGCGTTGTTTTGTTTTGTTGAGTTGATTATCACCAAATACATACATAACAGATATACCATACCAGTGTGATGTTTTTACATAAATACCTGCTATCCTAGCATACAAAACACGGTAGCTCTAAACGTTAAACAATTAGTTTAGGGGAAGCAAATATCAATGGAGAGTGACACAAAAATATCATTCTATTCGGTAGAACCAAAGAAAGTGTATTGGTAAACCCAAAGAGAAAGAGAAATGGAATGCACCAATCCAAAATTTGCCGTCTGACAATTTGTTTCGAGTCACAATCTTCCATTGCATTGCATTGCATTCAAATGCTTTCATTTTCACCGTCACCTCCTTTGTCCGTATTTCATACCTTATAACCTTCTTATTTAAACAATCCACAGCTCAACTTTAGCGCTTTAACACCAGCAAGTCCTCCCTTAAACACCAGCAACAAAGGGCAGAAAGTGGTTGCTGAAGTTCACTGCAATGGCGAGGCCAATGGCGAGGCCAGAAAGGACGAGAAGAAATAAAAGCCTAGAGACACTAATGGACTCGGACAAACCAGGAATCGGAAGAAATGTGAACCAACTGGGACCCCAGAAGTTCACTCCTGGCTATGGCCTTGAATTCAGTAACATCTCGTATAGTGTCATAAAAAAGCAGAAAAAGGATGGAGTATGGATCAACAAAGAAACATATCTTCTCCATGACATCTCTGGCCAAGCAGTAAAAGGTGAAATTATGGCAGTCATGGGGCCTAGTGGTGCTGGAAAATCCACCTTTCTTGATGCATTGGCAGGGAGAATTGCTAGAGGGAGTCTAGAAGGATCAGTTAGAATTGATGGAAAACCAGTAAAACTTACCTCCTCTACTCAAATCAGATATATGTTTTACTTTTCACCAACAAAAGGGGAGATATTCTCTCTTTCTATTCTCTTTAACTTAATGATGCTATATTATGGTGCAGATTACTACAAGCTACATGAAAATGGTGTCATCATATGTGATGCAAGATGACCAGCTCTTCCCTATGTTGACGGTTTTTGAAACATTTATGTTTGCAGCTGAGGTTAGGCTTCCTCCTTCCATTTCCAGGGCAGAAAAGAAGAAGAGGGTGTATGAACTCCTTGACCAACTGGGCTTACAGGTATATATAATCCGTTGTCTCTCTCTCACACTCATTTACAGACATAAAATGGCAGATTAATGACTTCATCCCTGTTCAGAGTGCTACACATACATATATTGGTGACGAAGGAAGGAGAGGAGTGTCAGGAGGGGAACGACGAAGGGTATCTATTGGCATAGACATCATCCATAAGCCATCACTTCTGTTTCTTGACGAACCTACCTCAGGCCTTGACTCTACAAGTGCTTACAGTGTTGTAGAAAAGGTTAAAGACATAGCTCGAGGAGGAAGCGTTGTCCTTATGACCATACACCAGCCTTCATTTAGAATTCAAATGCTCCTGGATCAGATCACCGTCCTTGCAAGGTGAAAATCTCACAGCCTATATTTTCTTTTCTGGATAAATCCTATGTATGATGTTTATATTACTGTCTAAAGAGCCTAAATGAGGCGATATATTAAGCTTTATTACATACACCATCTGAAACTGATAGGCAATGATAGGAACACCAAAAAAGATATTGAATACATCAGTTTATGACGAGAGAAGAGAACAAGTTAGAACTATGTGCTGTTAAAAAAAACAAAGAGAAACACTAGTACTTCACATGGATGAACTAGAACAATATATTCACAACATAACATGAAAAACAAATTCTGACCAGATATGCTTTTGTGCTTGATGGTGCTGTAGGGGAAGATTGATATACATGGGCAAGCCAGATGCACTACAAGCTCACATGTCCAGATTTGGAAGGCCTGTGCCTGATGGAGAAAACAGTATTGAGTATCTTCTAGATGTTATTAGTGAATATGATCAAGCAACGGTTGGGCTTGACCCCCTAATCCAATTCCAACGAGATGGCCTCAAACCTGACCCCGCAGCCATGACCCCTGTTCCAAAAACTCCAAGGACATCTTTCAGAAGGAACACCCCTGCATCTAAGCACTTGATTAGCCTACGCAGCCAAGGATTTACTGCTGGAACACAACAACCTCATTCTGCACAGTTTAGTTATCGCGACGAGGATGACGATGATGACAATTTCGATAACTCCCTAGAAAGGAACAGTGTCCCAACACCAAGGAATATGACCAGTGGTGTTCACCCACGTTTGGCTTCTCAGTTCTACAAAGATTTCTCGGCCAAAGATTTCTCTATCTGGCTTTACCATGGTGTGGTAGGAACGCCGCGGCGGCAACCATCATGGACTCCGGCAAGAACACCAGGATGGACGCCTGGGAAAACACCCATGTCAGGACCAAGAAGTGCAGTTTCCTACCAATATTCTGCAGCTTATCGGTATCCTTATCGCCCCCAAACTCCTGCGGTGGATGGTCAGTCTATGGACTACTCGGAAACTTCATATGCCCCTTCTCTTGAAGGATTTGAGATTGAGGAAGTGGTTGATGAGCCAGTTTTAGGATCCAAGTACGCAAACCCATGGTTGCGTGAGGTTGCAGTGCTCTCGTGGCGAACAGCACTAAATGTAATTCGCACCCCGGAACTCTTCCTCTCCCGTGAGATTGTGTTAACTGTTATGGCACTCATCCTGTCCAGCATTTTTGGAAATCTGAGTCATCATTCTTTCAAAGACATCAATAGGCTCCTCAATTTCTACATCTTTGCGGTGTGCCTTGTTTTCTTTTCCTCCAATGACGCAGTCCCATCTTTCATCATGGAGAGGTTCATCTTCATCAGGGAGACTTCCCACAACGCTTACCGTGCTTCTTCATATGTTATTTCTTCCCTCATTGTTTACCTCCCATTTTTCGCTGTTCAAGGACTCACATTTGCTGCCATAACCAGAGAAATGCTCCGGTTGAAAAGCAGTCTCTGGTATTTCTGGCTCACACTTTATGCCTCGCTTATTACCACTAATGCATATGTGATGCTTGTCAGTGCGCTTGTGCCTAGTTACATCACAGGGTATGCAGTAGTCATAGCCACAACAGCACTCTTCTTTTTGACCTGCGGTTTCTTCCTCAAGCAAACTCAGATACCCATTTATTGGAGGTGGCTTCACTATGTTTCTGCAATCAAATACCCATTTGAGGCATTGCTAACAAATGAATTCAAGAACCTCGACTGCTACACAGGAAACAAAGCAGAATTATCCCCCGGACCATTAGGAGACTTGAAGCCCAGCAAACATCATAACTCCAGTCTGCCAGATAACTGCTTGTTAGGTGTAGATATCTTGTCCTCGATGGATATCAAAATGCAAAACATATGGTATGACATTTTAATCCTGCTGGGTTGGGGTGTTCTTTACAGGTTGTTCTTCTATTTGGTTTTGAGATTTTACTCCAAGAACGAGAGAAAATGAATCATTTACCGCCCCTTTTTATTCGTATAACCTGTTCATATAATGCTCCGGCCTGCTAAAAAGCTGAAGGTCACTGAGGTTACGTTATTTATTTCTTGTATCATTGCTATCATATTCATGAGAATATATTCAGTTTAAGAAGCTTGCGAGTTTTCTGCTTCTGTTCCTAAGGTGCGACTGGCAATTTTTATGTTTACGAAATTACCACAATTAATTGCTCTGAGGAAACAAAAAATCATCATAAGTAAACTTGTTATAACGGGGAAGATGGATATAATAACACCAACCTAGCCCGACCACCATTGTACTCCGTTCATACCATGATCAATGTTAAACTACAACCCCTCCTATCAATCACCACAATTTGCATCCTCTAGAAACATAAAGGAATGATAAGAGAGAAAGACAGGGATAGAGAAAACCTGACCCACCCAAAACTTTTCAATGTAACCGTCGGCATATTTGGATAGGAAGTCAATCTTTCATGTATCTTCCTTGACAAGAAGAAAACAACTTTGCCCCAGTTGGACCCAGCAGCAAAGGCTCCGATTCCAAAACTCATTAACAATTTTTATCAAGGTTTACTTCCGTCCTCCCATTACAGTAATCACAAACCTAAAATCAGCTTTAAAATTTGAAACTCGTTCCAAATCAACACTAACATTTTGTACATGGAATCAGACAGTGGAAACGTCTAGGCATAACACATATTAACTACATTACTCCTAGCCTTTGAATTACGCTATGGACATGTAAACTGAAATCAGACTCTTTATAAGGTATTTCACTTAATGAGAGCCAGCATGTTGTGCAATCTTTCTTTCAAGTGTACTTTTGTCTGCCCCCACTACACTATCAACCTCTTTGCCATTCTTAACAAAGAAAAATGTGGGAACACTGCTAATATTCCAGCTTGCAGCAACATCTCTGGCCTCATCTATGTCAATTTTCAAAAAAACAACTTTTGGGTGCTTTTCAGCCAAGCTTGTATAAATGGGGGAAATGAAGCGACAAGGGCCACACCACGTTGCAGTAAAATACAGGATCGCCAATCGTGATGTCTTTGATGCAGCACTTAACTTCTTTTCCAATTCGCCAGTAGAATGAATACCAATGACTTGCCCTTTAGAATGCCACAAATGTAATAGGTCATTAAATTAAATACAAATTCAAGGAAAGTCAAGAAAAAATGCAACAACTGTTCTTTTAGGAATAAAAATGAAATATCAGAATCAAACATGCTACAAATGCCACAATATCGTATGAGTTTTTAGTCTAATTAGGTAACGTAACATCTTACTGCTCTACATCCTACACCATGAAGTTGGGCCCAATTTGCAAAGTAGTTTTTAATTACACAACCAAGAATGGTTTGTGACATAAATTCAGGCCAATATCCATGTGTTTCCATCAAACTTGTAAGCCCATAATGCAGGTGAGCAATTATGACGAAAATATGCATACTAAAGCGTTTACCACAGCCACATGAAACGTATGATGCCGAAACAGATCAGACAATGAAATATTGTGTACTGTTTTTATTTTTCACATTAACTGCAAGACAAAGAAGTCAACAAAAAAACGTTTTACCATCGCCAGATGAGAAATATAAAGACTTACCATCTTTTAAAGCAGATAAGGCTTCTTGAACCTGAAAACAAGTCAACATAAAAAAAAAAACTTAGCTATAACTAGATCATCCCATAGCACAGTTATTAAGGTTCATATAGAGAGTGAACAACTCCCCGTCACTACATATTGCATTCCAATGAAGGAGTAAATAGAATGTAATAGGACAACTATAGAAGTATGAATTCATAGGAAATGACAGATTGTAATTTGTTACATCACAATGTTATCACAAACAGTAGCCTATAGAAACTACATCCGTTGAAAACAATACTTGATAATAAAAAGAATAAACATAGTTACATACTAGATACCCAAAATCAAGATTTTACCTGGCAACGGTAAGAGGAGTTAAGGTTGCAAAACATATGTCTATGAAAAAACAGCTAAAAGTAGTCACTTAGTCTTGAGTCTCAATGAATCCCCTCATTGCTTAATCCTATAGTCATCAGTCTTCATAACTAGGGTTACAAATAACAATCAAGTTATTTTTTAGTATTTTCGTGTCTGATTGTCTACTTTATGATCATATTGGAAACTTAGTATATGCCCATAGGTAAACCTAGATTATAGCATACTTGGCAGGAATTTACTTATCATTATATCTTAGGGGACCCTATTTCCAGTCTCAACAACCTATGGAATTTAACAATGAACAAACCTTACTCTTTGGAGCCAGGATCAGAGATTCTACACTGCTGTTCTCCTGGTAACGAAAAATAACAGTATCATACATTCTACACTGCCCCCCTACTTTTTTTTTTTCCTTTCGTAACTCCTTTCCTAATGTTTTGTCTGGGAAATCTTAACATACACAGGATATGATATGTACGATACTGGCACCTTAGATAGAATTACCACAAATAGAATCAGAAGAAAAGGTTATTGGCATTTGGCCCTCCTTTTAACCAAAAAAGAAAAGAGAAGGATATGAAGTAACTCAACTAATAAAGAGAGGAAAGACCTTCGGTAGCAGATTTCTTGACTTTAGCCTACCTATTTCAATGTCTTTCTCAACTAATAATATGAAGTAACTTTAGAGTTCTTTGAGCAAGTCTTTCTCGAGCACTTCACACATATTTCAATGTCAATAAACTTATGATATTATAATGCTTATCTTTTAATTATATCTGCCATATTTGCAAATGTTAATGAAGATAGTATAGTTGTTTGTTTTAATTGGGGAAGGACTTTTTGTTGCATTTTATAAGAAATCATATATTATATAATGACACAAATATATATATATATATATATAACAATCTAGTTTCTAGATTCTTTTATGTAAGAAATTTTAATTTACTTTGGGAGTCCTGTAGGTCATAAAATGGAAAAATTGTCAACTATTTTAGAAAAATAATGCTTGAAAATGATCTTGAGATTAACTATTCTTTGCTCCAACTATAACTAAAGGACAATAACCAATTCTTAATTGGTTAGTTATTAATGAAGTATATTCATCTAATACTACTTGTATCATCCACCCAACAACATAGGACAAAAAATGGTTCGGTTTACCTTTCTAAACTGCAAAAGACCATTACATGCCTAAAACATGGAATTATGACAAGGATCATAAGATCCTACAAAATTTACATGCCATACATATATACACAGACATTTAACAAAATATTGCCCACAACCAATCACCAGTCCAACTAAAAAGAAGTCCTCACTCTATGTTATTGCTTACCATTATCTGTAGCTTTAATGACAAAGGAAAAAATGGAACTTTGGGTCAATGTAGACCCATTCAAAGTATTGATGCTGTATCTCAAAATTTTAAAAGAATAGCAATATTCCTTGTAATACAAGCACCAAGGGGCATCCAATGTGTATCTTATCATGTATGCTCTAATTACCAAAGAGATCGCTAAATCACTGAAAATATATCTATACTTACTTGAGTTTCAGTTTCTTGCTCCTTCTTAACAGAAGCTTCAGTCTTGACAGGATCTCCTTTCTGCTGCTTTTGTTTTCTTAAGCGATCATACTTTCTCCTATGCTCCTCAATTTTGCGGGCATTAGGTTCAACCTGTCCAGCCAAAAAAAAAAATACAATTAGAAACAGAACAACAATACCTTCCGCAGGTTTCATCTGTCGAAAGAAGGCAAATTACCTTTTTAAGTACGGTACTTAGCTCTTCATCATAATCTAACTTTGAAGCCACATGAAGGTCACTTGCTGCTTCTTCCCATAGTCCCAACATAGCCCTCGACATTCCTCTTATTTTGTATCCTTTGGCTGAATCTGGGTTAATCTGGAACAAATAATAGACCTTTGAGTACAGAAACTCGTGGCACAGATATTGCTTTCATACCATTTTTCTATGAGATGAGGAATAGAATAAACCTTCAAGGCTGTGTCAGCATCCCGTATAGCAGCGTTTGGCTTCTTCAGTTTCACAAAGACACTAGCTGAAAACAAGAAATCGAGATTTCCAAATGATACAGAAGGTAAAACACACAATAAAGTGGAAAGTGGAAAGAAAACAATAGCAAAAGAAATTTATTGGAAGGCATTTGATTCTGGTCCGAGAGAATGCATACCTCTTGTTGCATAAAGTATAGCTGATTGGGGATTCAACAAAATAGCTTCTGTCAGTTGGTCCAGTGCTTCGTCCAAATTACCTAAAAATTCATTAAAAAGAATAACACAATTGTCAAACAACAAGAATGTCCAAAAAGCTTAAGTTGAGAGATTCAAAAGAAAGAGAGTAAACTATAAGTAATCATGAATTGAATTGCCTTCTGAGATAGCATCGACTGCTTTTGACTTTGCTAGTTGAGCAGCATTCCTGTTTTCTTCCGTCACTTCAACAGAAGGATCTCCCATCTGCAATAGCAATACGGTTTAAATTACAGAGTTGTTGAGAGTGAAAGGCATTGCAGTGAGTCCATACAGAAGATAGCATACCTTTTGAGGAGGGTCATTATCGGGTTCAACAACATCAGCATTATCCAACTCTATATCAGATTCTACAAGGTCGTCTTGAGCAGATAAAGGAGGGTCTGGCTTGGTCTCATAAAAATCACCTGGTTCCTGCACAAGTTGAGTGAGTAATAGAAAACAGAGATTCCAAAACTGATTTAGAAGATATGAACAGGGGAAGGGAGAATCACCGTTTTGGGTTGGGGAGGGATGCGAGCACCGAGGCTGCATCAGAGGGAGAGTGTGAGCGAGTGAGGGTGAATTGGAAGAAAGAGATGAAAAAATGGGAAGAAAACGAAACCTGAGGAGATAAGCCTTGAAGAAGGAAAGGGATGGGTTGTGGAGGAGTGATGGATTGGACCTGCATGACTCTATGAACTGCTTCAGCTCTCTCAGTTTACCTTCCTCCATTTTCTTTCTCTATTTCTCTCTCCGCCGAACAGAACACTTCCGATGTAGGGTTCAGTCCGATCCACTTTTCAATTTCAACACACTATTTATAATTAATGAATCCAATCCAAACTTGTCTTATTATAATTATTTATATCATGTAATGATATAAAATAGAAATATCAATTATTTCCTTGAGTTTGGTTACTCATCTCATATGGTAAAAAAATGTGTAACCATATATTATACTTTTAAATATTTTTCTTTATTAATTTATATTAAATGGTATGCATATTCATGTACTTGTAAAAGATAATATTAATTAGATTTTGTTCATATAAAATACCTAAATAAGAAAGAGTAACTTAGAAGTATATAAAGAAAATGGTGCTTTAAGGAAGTCTAATGAATTAAAAACACAAACTCTAAACATTGAAGGTGTGTAAATTTCCAACAATTTTATGTTATGCAACCAAATGAAAAGCAGAATAAAAGATGGAAAAGAACATTGAACATAAATTAATAAAGGTAACATTTTCATATAGTTATTGGTATTAATATCCAATTCAATATTTAAAATCACTCTGATTTTATCAAAAAATTATTATTGGGGGATAAACATACACTTGATTTTGAAAGTAGGGAAGTAAAGATTTATTTTTTAGAAAATGAGTGTTAATAAGGGTTGAAGAATATATGTTTTTTTTTTTTTTTCAAATTATGGGAATGCACCGAAGTACATATGTTATATTTATTTAGAATAAACAACATGACAACATAATTTCTCTACTACTGCAATAATAGAATTGGGTGACAAAAAGCATATGTATATAGAAAGGTTGAGATGGATTAACTAAAATCTAGTCGTATTTGATTAAGTTGGCGAGACCCTATATAAAATTTGACCAAATTCAGTCAAGTCGGCCCGATCGAAATTTGGCCCAGCTGGTCCTAGATAAAATTTGAAAGTATTCAGTTGAGTTCACTTCGACCCAAATTTGACTGCATTGGAGTGAGTCGACATAGACAAAATTTGACCGTATTTATCCGAGACAACCGCGACCAAAAATTGGTTGTATACAGCCTAGTTGACTCCAATAAAAATTCAGTCAAAATTCAATTGAGTTGGTCCCAATTGAGATTTACCTGACCCGACTCTTGCCTAAATTTGACTGTATTCGGCTGAGACGACCTATGATGAAATTTTGTTGTATTCAAATTAGTTGGTCACGATCTAAATTCGGCCGAATTCAGTCAAGTCGGCTCCGGTCAAAATTCGATCGTGTTGGCCTTGACCAAAAATTGACTGAGTTGGTCATGGCTTGGATTTGGTCGTATTCGACAGAGTCGATCGTGATCGAAATTTGGTCATATTCAGGCGAGTCAGTCCTGACCTAAATTTGGTCGAATTCAGTCGAGTTGGTCATGATCAAAATTTGGTCGAGTCGGCCCTAAGCCAAATTTAGCTGTATTCGGTCGAGTAAGTCTTGAACGAATTTTGATTGTATTCAACTGAGTCGGTCATGATAAAAAATTGGCCATATTCAGTCGAGTTGTTTTCGGCCGACGAATTTAGTGGAGTCAACCCTCACCGAAATTTGACTGATCAGGCCCTGGCCAAATGTGGTCATATTTGGCCAAGTCGTCTATGGCCAAAATTTGGTTGTATTAGGCAAAATCGACCCTGGTCGAAATTCGGTCGAATCCAGTTAAGTCGATCTCGACTGAAATTTTGTCGAGTTGACCCTAGCCAAATTTGGTCATGTCGTCCCCGACCAAAATTCGTTTGAATTTGGCCGAGTCGACCCTAGCCAATATTCGACCGAGTCGACCCCAGCCAAGATTCGACCGAGTCGACCCTAGCCAAAATTTGGCCGAATTCGACCAAGTTGAGCTCGACCAAAATTTGGTCGACCCCGACCGAAAGTCAGCCAAGTTCATCCCATGTTAAAATTTGGCCTTGTTGTCCCCAACAAAAAATCTGCCAAATTCTATGATATCGATATTATGAACAAAATTATAGAAAATTTAATGTAAATTTAATTTATAAAAAATAAATTTTGAATTTTGAACTTAATCTAAATATTTGGATCTGGATTTAAACTTCCAAATATTTAGATTTAAATTTAAAAAAAAGTCAATCTACTTTTTCTAAAAAAGTAAATTTAAATCAAAAATCTAATTCAATTATATGAATTTAAAATAAATATAAATTGAGTCATTAAAAATTTAATCCGTACAATACTAATATTTTGCAAATTCATCTTCGTAATCAATGGAAATTAACAACTTATAGAAACAAACACTAGTATCAAGAGGAAAGTTTATCTTTTGGTCATAACGAGCTCTTATAAACACTCAAGGTGGTTGCTTATTTGTCTTTTTGACATTATTGATTTGAAATGTGGCAGATAAAAAGTTAGATGCTAACAAGGGTTTTTCAGGAAAAAAAGTTTCATTTTGAAGGTATAATCAGACATAGAGAAGAGTTTTAGGAAAATGAGAAGACAAAAGGTTGAACTCTGAAATAATGAAGTGACCTATGTATCGTCCCTTGCCTCTGTTAAAACTTATAGTGTATTTGAAGTGATATTTATTTTCAGTTTTAAACTATATTTATTTATTATATTGTATGATGTACATATAAAAGATGTTATTAATGTAGTATCTAAATAGTAAATACTATTTTTAATATGTAAATTTAAAGAATATAAAAAGTCTCTGAGCTCAATTTAATGGATGTGACTGAGAAATCTGATCAGTGCCATTTTCTTTGCCAATAAATAAAGTATCTGTTTCTCAGTTTTAGCCATATCTAGCTCTTCAAACACAGTGCAATATTCTCCTCTCTCATGTATCCTCCTTGCTCCTTTACTTCCCTTTCTCTGTTCTCTCTTTCAATGCTTCCCTTCATGTTTATGTCTTTATTTCTTCTTGCCTTTTAGCTATTTTAGCGGGAGTTTGGAAGAGTGGAAGAGAGAGATGAACTTTAGGAAAAAAAAGAGAAACTTGATGTTGCTTGGAAGTTCATGACTTTCCCAAGCATTTTCATGCTTTTGATTTGTATGGTTTTGCAGATGGCGAACAATGAATGTGAAGGGTCTACCACGAGCAAGCAAAGAATAAATTTTGTGAACATGAAGGAGGTGATTGACAGCCAGAGACAGAAAATTATCGATATGGAGGATACAAATGTTCTGAAAGCTGACTGTAAGAGAGATCTCAAGGAAAGCTTAAAAATGGCTTTGAAAATGGTCAAGAGGGAAACTTTAATGGATAAGGAATGTCAGAAAGGTATGTCTATTTTCCTTGTTGTTGAGTAGTGGTTATAGTTAGTATTAAATTTAGTTTCTTGTACTATGTCATCGAAATACAGCCTTCCATGATTCTTGTGTTTTGGACCTTAAAAGCTAAAACACAACTTGAAAATTTTCAGAATTAGAACAGATGAAAGATATGAACTCTAACATGAGTGGTGAACTGAAACGTATGAAGAAAGATAATGAAATGATGGCAAAGGAATTGGCAGAGAGTAAGGCGTTGAATGATAAGCTGCAGGAGAAACTTACTGAGGATAATAGGAGGATGACGATGAAACTTGTTGAGGAGAATTCGCGGATCATAAGGAAACTTACTGAGGAAAATGACCGGATCATGGGGAAACGAAAAAAAAGCGAAACCCTAGATGAGGTTAGTTGCAATCAGAGGCTTTTGGATTTCTGTTAAATTCAATGGAAGCTTGTTTGTTCTTTTTACCAGTATGAGGTAGAACCATGAAGTTGTTTTGATACATTTTAATGGTGAGTTTAAACTGTAGTGTAGTTTGATCTACAGAATAATATATTAGTAATGGTATCAACAGGATGAATATAAAGAATTGAAAGCAAAAGTGGCTGAGTTGGAAGAGGAACTAGTAAACTCCAAGGATCTGAATCAAGCTCTAATCATCAAAGAGCGTGAGATTAGTGATGAGCTTGAGAAAGCTCGCAAGAAATTAATGGTGGTGAGGTTTTTATATTAACTTGAATTTTCTTTCTTTGATTATATGAACGGTTGCACAATTGTTTCTGGTCTGTTTCATTATACTACTGTGAAATCAATGTGGTTGAATTGCAGGAAATAACGGAGATATCATGTCTTTATGACAATATTTGTGTGAAAAGAGTGGGTGAGATAGACACTGAGCCTTTCATTAGAACTTTCAGAGCAAAGAACAATATGAGTAAAGAAGAAGCAGAGCATACAGCTTTGAAAATGTGTTCGTTATGGCAGAAGAATGTGGAGGACCCTCATTGGTATCCATTCCAAATAATAACAATTGAGGGAAAATCAAAGGTGCAAACAACTTCTTTTCACATTTACATCTGACACATTCCCTTAACCCAGATAATGAATATGATGAGTATTACCTTGGTTGTTTCAGGAAGTTTTGGATGAAGAAGATGGAAGGCTAAAAAGATTGAAAGTGGAATTGGGATTTAGAGCATATAAAGCAGTGGTGGCAGCTCTGATGGAAATGAATGAATACAATTCGAGTGGGAGGTTCATTGTAAGAGAAATATGGAACAAAGAAAAAGGAAGGAGAGCTACGTTGAAAGAAGGAATTGAATTCATGATAAATCAAATAAAATCAAAAAGAAGGAAAACACAAGAAATGGTGGATGATGAAGCAGATGAGAATGGTGATGATGATGATCCACCTATAAGAAAAAATGAATGTTGACATGTTTGGAGTTGTCATAAAGACTCTAAAGTTTGGTAACACAGGTTTGATAACCATGTGTGTGTTTATATTGATGTTTAAATGGAGAAATAGGTTGGTTTGTAGCAGAATTGGTAACTTTTTGTTAGGTCAGAAGCTAGCCTATTTAACTATGTAAATCTTGTCTATGTTCTCACCTCTAGTCACTCCTGTGTATTTGGTTATAAGTTGTTCATGCTTATGTGCATTATCTTGGTTTTATTTTACTTGACGTGAGATGTAGATTTTTTCCACTAATATTTTTTAGTGTATGTTTGGGAGGATTTGTCTTTCATAAATGGGAGGAACTCAAATAGAGAGTTAGAAAAATTACATCGAAGAGAAGACATGGGGTTACTTAGGGTATTGAAAAAGTGGTTGTGAGGTAACATAATAGATAATGATATTTTATGATAATACTGGCAAGGGTGATTTTAATAAAAAAATACAGTGGATGTATAAAAATTAAATAAAGGAACGTATTATTGATCATTATATACGAACAAGAAAATTTAGCAACCATAATTTTAATATTTATCTTTTGTATGATATATACATTTATGTTTTAAATAGGTATTACATCCTGTTATTTTGAAAGGAAAAATCTCTTAGAATTTAGGATGACCCAATTACAATTTAGATCCCACAAATATGTCTTTTAAAGTAATTTTTATAGATGCTAAATTCTTTAAAAAATAAAACTAATGTGTAATGAATGTTTTGAAAATTAAAATTTATTTAAATGTATTATTTATTTAAAATAAATATACTATAAATATTTAAAAATCATTAACATAAATTGACAACAATATTTATTTGCTAGGTATGAATGAGTCTCTTCGATCCTAACTCATTATCGATTGAGTTTATTCTGTTGAAATTTAGCAGAGAACGACACTTATAAAACAACCTAATTACATACGTGAAGACTCAAGCTAATTATTTTTCGAATATTTTCTATTAGGGGAGAAGAGAGAAATATTATTTATTCATTTTTTTTACAATAAGAAATACTATATTTTTCTGAATCAAAACTTTTAACACTTAGTTTTTGAAAAAAAAAGTGTGTATATAATTATTTTATATTTCTTTTATATAATGTTCTTATTATATCTTTTTTTATTTTATATTATTCTATAATCTTTATACATTCTTATAAGTAATATAAAAGATAATGGTACAATATGTTTTGTAGTCTTTGTAATTTTTTTTATATTTGTTTTGTAATCTTTGAAACTTCAATTTGTAATCGGAATAACATAATACTTAAAAATTTCACTCAATTAAAAGTCCATTCGAATACACCAAAATATACAAATGTGTATGCTTGTTTTGTATAAATTCCACCATTGCACTTCTCTATTTTTATGGAATAATTTGTTTACATCATTCAAAATGAATGTTGACGACAAATTTAAAAGATGAAATACTTGTTTTAAATATTATAATCATCAATTTAAATCATATAGAAAAAAGTAAATTAATTTTTTTAAAATATTAACTTGAATCGTGATACCAAATAATATCAAGTTGTAAAGAATAAATATAAATTTTAATTAATCAATTGCTCTCGATTTTTCACGTGCAATATAAAAGCTTTATAAATGAATTGATTTGATGGATAGAGTATCTAAAAAGATAAAAAACAGAGTTAAAAAATCCAAATTTTCCATTGAAAAACCCTCACTTTTGAATGACCTATTCACAATTTCCTGCCACACTCAATTGCTTCACCTGTTACCTACTCCTGTTTTGCAGGCATCATTTTCACGTATCTTCTGCTCTTTTTGTACTCATCAAAGTGGAATTTCCACTATTTCTAACAAATCATCATTACACTAAATATCTATATCCATTGTAATTGTAATTATTTTTTCAACAAATAGTTGCTTAAATGTGAAAACTCTCCTTATCATCTCTCCCATAAGATCATGATCTTTTCCTATGTGTGACAATGCAGGCAGTCACAGCTTAGGGTTCACAATTGGCTTTTGTTCAACTTTTATCCCTCATTTGTTATGCTTCACATTGGTCAAAACTTGGTACCCTCTAGTTCCCATGGATTCTTCTATTGCTGACAGAAAAACTGAAGAAGTGAAGGACCGGTATTTGATAAAATACCGTCGAAGAAGGAGAAAACAGAAAATAGAGGCAGAAGATACTAAGGTACACAATGAAGGTGTTCGAATCGTTGACAATGATGAAGGTGACCCAAATGATAATTATTGCAGCAGGAGACCAAAGATAAAAAAAATAGATATAGAAATGATGAGTCCAAACTTGCACACCAACAACAGCAAGGTGACATTATTTATTACTCAATAAAAAAATATTTATGCTCATTTGAGTTTGACTTTCCCATTTAATTTAGCTCATAATAGCAGTTAATTGAAGAACAGTTGATTAGAGAACGATTCTTATTTTGTCATCAATGTCAGATAAAGGGTAGAGGGAAGACTGTGAGGTGCCAAAACTGTACTATGAGAAGATATTGCGCACCCTGCATACGAAATTGGTATAACTTTGTCTCTCGTGCATATTTATTTGTTCTTTCTGTATCAATTGTAATGTTATGATATTGGTTAATATGCCTTGTTTGGTTAGATAAGATCTACACGAGGTTTATGTCTTGCCAGCTACCAAGTCAGTGCTACTGACATGAAATATTCTTTATAATGTAAGAGATTAATTAAACAGATTACTGGAAAGAATTACAACGGAAAGCCCATGCATGAATGAAATGCTCAGTTGCTTACGCACTAATACTTTCTATGGAGAATTTCTACAAATTATGTGCTCTGTTTTAATTTGTAACCATTTCTTATGTTAGGGAGAAAAATTCTTAACTGATAGAAACAATTCTCATATCAATTCCTGGAAAAGTTATTGCAATATTTAAGTTTTGGTTTTGAATGGTGATAACTTGACCAACTGTTAATCCTCGAATTATTTTCTGTGTCATTAGGTATCCTCATTTGAAAGAGGATGACATTTTTGAGTCATGTCCCGTGTGCCGAGGAAATTGCAATTGCGTAGCATGCTTGAGATCCGATATACTTATTAAAGTTACGTCTCCCCCTTTCAGGATAAGGTTTGCTTGCGATTTTCTCGGTTCAGCATTTAAAATATTACCATTTCACTTTTGGCAGGAAATGAAGCAAAAAGCTAAAACCAAAGAAGATGAGCATGTTGAATTCTCTGTGTATTTGCTGCAAACACTTCTTCCACATTTAAGATTGTTGAATGAAGAACAAATGATTGAGAATGAAACAGAAGCTAAGATACAAGGTATTTTTTTTTATTAGAAGTGTTGATTTAGGTTACTAATATTTGAATCAAGATTTGGTTGACGCATGCTTGTTCCTACAGATTATGCTACGTTATGCTACTCACAACTAAACCATTGTTTTGAATGCCATGAAGCCACATATCTCTTTGCAATAAATTCCGACATGCAAAGGCGAAAGAATTATCTTACTTTATCATAATTGATTAGCTTTAACCTTGATCTAGCTGATTGTTGTAAGTTAAAATCCATTTGTTATTGGTTTGCTCCCCTTTTAATGTAGTTTGTTTTGTGAATGTTTCCTGGTCTTGGGTCTTTATTTAGAAATAATTCTCTCTCGACCTTGGATCACTTAATTTGAACTATTTTTATTGTATGCACTGTAGCAGCGTAACTTAAGTTTGCCTCTCTTCTCATGCTCCAATTAGAGCTTAGTAAAAAGTTCCATATGTTTGCATTGTATAATTTGCTATATGGTTATGAACTACAGGTATCTCAATCTCTGAGCTTAGAATAAAAGAGGCAGGTTATTATAAGGACGAGCGAGTATATTGGTTAGTACATTTCTCATATTTTATTGTTTATTCCCCGTTAATCTTGTATCTTTATTTGTTATCTTAAATCTCTATTGCAGTGATAATTGTAAAACGTCAATATTTGATTACCACAGAAGTTGTACACTGTGCTCTTTCGATCTTTGTCTCATCTGTTGTCGTGAGCTTCGTAATGGGCAGCTTTTAGGTGGTGCAGAGCCAATTATGTTTGATTTTTCCCATAAAGGTCGCGGTTACTTGCATGGTGAAGAAGTAGTAAATAGAAGGGTAAACCAAACTCAATCAAACGATGTTGCTAAACCTGTAGTTCGTGAATGGTCAAGATTTGGATGGCATGCCGAAAGTAATGGTAGCATTCCATGTCCAAAAGTTAGTGATGAAAGTAACCATGGTTTTCTAGAACTGAGGAGCGTGTTAGGTCAAAATTTTATTTATGATTTATTGTGTAAAGCAAATGAACTAGCACTAAGACACAAACTTGGAACACTTGGCAATTTCTGTACGTGTTCAAGAAACACAAATGTTAGATATCATGGTATGAGGAAGGCTGCATCACGTGCAAATTCTAGTGACAACTATTTGTACTGTTCTAGGGCTGTACAACCCCAGGATGAGGATTTAGAGCATTTTCGGTGGCATTGGAAAAATGGAGAGCCTGTTATTGTTAGCCATGTGATTGATAGTACATCTGGTTTAAGCTGGGAACCATCTGTCATGTGTCGTGCATTGTGTCACATAGCCAAGAGCAGCCATGCACAACATTTGGATGTGAAGGCAATTGATTGCTTAGATTTTTGCGAGGTTTGTTTACTTTTTTAATCTTAAATTTGTTAACCAGAGTGATTTTTGCTCAAAGTTCATTATTCACTCTCATGAAGTTTATGTTTAAATTCCTTAATATTGGTACTTATATTATCTGGAACCACTATGCTTCAAATGTCCAATAAAGAATAGTTTAGTTGTAGCAAATTTATTTTAAATTTCCTGAAATTCTGTGCTTTTAATGTTTTCAATTGCTGACTTCCACGAACTTCTCTGTGCTGAGTGTTCGAGAAATATTTCGCAAAGTACCTAAAAATTACAATATTTTGGTGTAAAATGCATTTCAATTTTCTTGGTCTTTTCAACTTGTATTATTTTTCTTTTGTAAGCAGACTAGAGTAAGTCGCGTATGCTTTATTTTACTAACTGCAATTCTTTACTGGTTTTACTTGACTTGTCTGTTCTGTTGCTTCTGATTTCTGCGTGTTGGTTAAATCCAGGTTAAAATTAAGATCCACGAATTTTTTACTGGGTATAAAGAAGGTCGTGTGGATTGGCTTGATTGGCCTCGCATATTGAAATTAAAAGACTGGCCATCTTCTAATTTATTAGAGGAACGCTTACCTCGACATTGTGCCGAGTTCATATCTTCCTTGCCATTCAAGGAATACACTGATCCATTTGGTGGTTGCCTTAACCTAGCTGTGAAATTGCCTGAAGAGTGTCTAAAGCCAGACTTGGGGCCGAAGACATACATTGCTTATGGATTTCCTCAGGAGCTTGGACGTGGTGATTCTGTGACTAAGCTCCATTGTGATTTGTCTGATGCAGTATGTTGTATTGTCTTTTCTCCTTCTTGATCTGTTATTTTCTATGATTTATTCTAAATTGTTTGAAGATTTTAGGGTGTTATTTTCCAATAGAGCTTCATGTTTGAAGATGCATAGTTTGTTCATTGTTGTATTTGATAATGCATTTCATTTCTCTGTTTGGTTTCTTAAGAGCAGAATCAGCTGATTGTTGTTTCAATTCACATGATTTTTCTGTTCTGTGCATTGTCTCCACCCATAGTTAATGAAGACATTTTTATATTTGGAAGAACATGAGATAAAAGGTGTGTTTGAATCTGACATATAAAGCTGTAATTTATCTTCAGCTTTTCTTTTTTGCCTTGCTTTTCCTGATAAAATATGTGTCTGTTTTGTATTTATTGCTGTATGTTCTAAAGATTTCATACATATCAATGATGAAATTAAAGTATTTTTTTCCCTTTTAATATTTTTGTCTGTGCTAGGTGAATGTGTTGACTCATATAGCTGAAGTTAAATTGGAAGCGAAGCATCTTACTGCCATTAAGAATTTGAAAGAAAAACACTTGCAGCAAGACAAAAGGGAGTTAGTGAGTGATGATCAGGATGTTGACAAAGTAAATATGAAGCAAGAAAGTGATTTGTTGTTCGCAGGGGATGGTTCAGAAGGTGCACTGTGGGATATCTTTCGGAGGCAGGATGTACCTAAATTGCAGGAGTATCTGAGGAAGCATTTCAAAGAGTTTAGGCATATCCATTGCCGTCCTTTAAAGCAGGTAAATTAGTTGTGGATATTATTTGTCAGCCTGAGTCATTAGTAAAGCTCGGTTCCTACCAAATATATTTAGTGGTTACATGTGTAATAATTGGAGGTTTTCACCCTTATAATGTTGGCTTCCTCTCTTTCTCTCATTTTCCTGTAATAAAATTTTCATTAAGTACATGTCATTACGGATTGGGTGAAGGATAGTTATGAGTAGTTATTTTGAAATATTTGGCAGACAATTACTATTGTATATGGATAATGCATCATCTGCTGAGGGTACCTCACTCACTCATTAGATTTTATTTTTTCTTAAACGGCTTATGTTCTTTCGTAATGAAGGTTATTCACCCCATCCATGACCAGACCTTCTATTTGACTGTGGAGCATAAGAGGAAGCTAAAGGAGGAGTATGGTTAGTAGCACAGTTTTTGGATTTGGGGTAGGGGTTTGAATTGTTCTCTACAAATTTACTGTTAAGTATTTTCTTGTAGGAATTGAGCCCTGGACATTTATTCAGAAGCTAGGAGAAGCTGTTTTCATTCCAGCTGGTTGTCCTCACCAAGTTAGAAATCTGAAGGTAAAGTGAACATACATGGTAAGTTTGTTTAATCTTCGTTGTAGGAATCAAGGTTTGGTTTCTTTATTTTGTTGTAATTTATATTTATATTTTTTGATAGTTGATACAATGACAACATCGAGGTTGGAATTTGTGGTTTCTCATAAATTAGTCTCCTCACGATCTGCCAATTTACTTTTTATGGTTTCTAAGTTTTATTGAAAGTAATATTCAAATGTTCTGTGTAAATCCATGATATATGACTTCCTTTTGCAGTCGTGTAATAAGGTTGCAATGGATTTTGTTTCTCCTGAAAATGTTGGGGAGTGTTTCCGTTTATCCGAGGAATTTCGTACACTTCCAATAAATCATGGGTGTGCTGAGGACAAATTGGAGGTATGCCAACCTATTTGTATTGGTTTGTTTCTGCCATTTATTTGCTTCAAATTTGAGTATGTTGGTTAAGTGTTTGAAGATTTGGGTATTGGAGATGGCATGAGAGGCTTCCAGAGTAGAGGTTCTTAACGGTTTTTTTCATGCCTATATTTGAAGTTTCAAATGTGAAAATATAGGAGCTATATTAGTAGTATCTACAAGGTAAATGTTGATCATAGATATGCGTCTAACATGATTTTTGTGAAACCTTACACCTGCTTCATAACGCGAATTGAAAATCCTTATCAATTGATTGACATCTCCAATGATTTGGCTTTAAATTTTGTGTATCCCAACCCACTCAACCATAAACCGGTTTCAAAGCCCAAGTGGAATAGTTAGACATGTCTATCTTCTCAAAACTAACAATATGGTTATAGAAAAGATGGTAGCATTGAGATTGCATCCTGTGTGCTGCCCATTTGAAACTATTTAGAAGATTTTGAGACACATTTGAAGGTCTTTATACTTACTATCCAGAAGGGGAGAATGATAAGGTCTAGTACCCAAAACCCTAAACTTTAACAACTAGAAAAGATTAATTTTCCAAACTTTCTCTCATTTAGAATTTAATTATTTATCTGTGTAATTATGTCTATTATAGCATAACTGTTGTTTTCGTGGTTGAATCATTGATAATCATCTTCATAGGCCTTGGCATGCAACATCCAACTTACCTATTGTCATGTCAACAGCTTTGTGGTGTAAATTTATTTAACTTTTCTCCTTGATTACTGGTTTTGAAACAGGTGAAAAAGATGACAGTATATGCTATGCAAGATGTGATAACAAAATTGAAAAGGGCTAGGTTAGTTATTGCTAACTTCAGGCCCTTTGAAATATGAAGTGTATGATACTTGCATTTGCCGAGTATATTGTTAGATTATTTGTTGTATACCGTGCTTATTCTGATTATGTTTTCCAGGCCCTTGATTCAGTTATCATTCGTGAAATTGATTATCACTATTCAATTTACAGGTTAGCAGACAAAGGACCGGTAAAAGTTTAAATTTTAGGAGTTTTTATTCTGGGTTTCTATACTGTTCCACAGTTTGTTTTTTCAATCACACCTGGAGGGAAGTTTTTTTTTTTTTTTTAATAAACTAGTCTAGCTTTTGAGCTTCTGAATCCCATATTATGTTTGGCCTCTAGCATGTATCTTTTTCATATGTTCTCTGTTAATCTCTCAAGAAGCTTTAAAGAAATTTATTAAACTATGAAAATTAGGGTTGGTAATCATCTCATAAAATATTGTATCAGCCAATAACCAAGTAAGTAACTTCATGTAAGTTCTTCTCATAACATTAAAAGCTTTAACTTTAAATTATTTCCAAGATAAAGAGGTCGGAAGAGAAAAAATAGAGATCAACAGAAAGAGGTAAGCGATGTGGGACATGAAAGAGAGGAGAAACCTTAGATCCTTGCAGCGTTTTCGATCTCAGACAATTGAGGAGCAAGACAATGGTAACAATAAATTTCTTGTTTAAGGATCAAGTAATATGGTATTTTATTTATTTTTATTGTAATCGTGGTTAAGTTTGAAGTGCACACAAAATCTCACAATTTACATTAATTTGAAAGAAAAAAAAAGATCTCGGAAAAAGTTGACAAGTAACATTTACTTTTCTATTTTTAATTATTTTAAGATAAATTCGGCTTCAATATTCTTTTTCGTATTATTGTTATGAAAAAAAAAGTTGACAAGCAGCACAATTTATTCATGTTTAATTAAGCTTTTTAATATAATTGGTAAGGTTTCTCCAAAAAGAATATTAATAAACAAACCAATTGTTAAAATAAACTTAGTTTGTTATTACTTGTAAGACTTGGTCGTTATTTTGAATTTGTGATATTTGAAAAATACTGGTTATATTTTATAAGAGAATATTTTTCGTTTATATATAATTTATTTTAAAATATAAATTTCAATTTTTATACATTAATTGATTTTTGGCTTCAACCACTACATCTCTATTTCATTATCACTGGTGGTCATTGATTTTTATACATTCGATTTTTTGCTTCAACCATTACATCCTGATTTCACTATCGTGGTCATTGATTTTTATACCTTCATTGATTTTTGGCTTCAACCAACATCTCTCAAATAAAATTTTGGATAGATTCTCTGCCATAATTTACATTTTTTTAATCATATTAATGTCCAATATTGTTGTCAAAATACTGAGATAAGGAATTTTACTTATGGTTTAGAGATATTTTTATTTTTTTTATAAAGAATTTGAAATATTTTGATGATAAAATATGTTATTTGTTTAATTTTTTTAATAAAATTTTAGAAATTGAAAAAATTAATTGAATTAAATCATAAGAATTTGAAATTATGTTCATGTTTTCTCTTTAATTTATTTTTGGTTGAAATGTTTTTGTTTTTTACTAAGATCAAGACAGTGTTGTAATGGTTATTTTTTTCATTAATATTAATTAGAAATTTTAAATGATGTTAATATAAGTAATTTTTTATTTAAATTATGATTTTTCATTCATTTAAACATTTTCAATTGGCATCTCTTTGTTTTTTTTAATCATTAACATGTACTAATGTTATTGTTTGTCACTAATTTGTTGACATTTTTTGTAATGTTCAATGATAGAACTTTAAGTCAATATTAATTAAGTTTTTTCGTCAATGTCATAAAAACTTTGGTAAAAGAATTTCGACTAATAACACCATAAAAATGATTTCAATCAGTCGATACAATCACGAACAAGTTTGTCGATTTCACTAGAAACCTTTTTAAAGAACTTATAAAAAAATAATGTCAACAAAAATTGAAAAAATATTAATATTTTTAAATTATTAATAATTATTTGATATTTAAGTAATTTTTTACATTTTGTGGTAATTAAAATACTTTATGTAAATGAGAAAATTTTAATTTAATAAATTTAAATTATATTATTTAAATAATATAATCGAAAATAAAAATAACTTAAAATGAGTACAATTTAAATTGATTACATTTAAATATTTCAGAAATAATAAAAATTCATACTAAGGTAGAAGAAGTCTTCCTACCACTTTATCATGAAAATATGCTCTAGATCCATCATAGCTGTAAAGAGATTGCAAAGAACATGAATCACAGCATTTACTTCCAATAATAATGTATTTTAATTGTAAGTGTTTTCATTTGTGGTCCTTAAAATAATAGTATCCATCCGATAATAAAATAAACTGTTACAAAAATTGTTACTCAAACATTTTGTATGAGAAAATAAACAAAATGTTATTATCTTTGCGATAAGTACCGTGAAAAAGATAATTTGGATAGTCTAAACTAAGAAATCGTGTCATTGTCATTATAGAAAAAAAATAAAGTCTTTATTTTATTAATGACAGAAAATACATCGCACTTAAAAGATGTAAATAACTTTTCATGTATAGTAAATTTGTGAATTTTTTACATGGATTTCAATAAAAAAAGAAAAGAAAACATGTCTGTTATTGATAAAAAGTACTAATTTTATTTTGATCATTAAAGTATTTGACATTGGACAAATAAATAACACACCAACAACTAAAAAAACTTGTCACTTGTATTTTTCTTATTGGTTTGAAATGCATTTTAACATTTTGTATTCGATCATCAATCGTTTTTTCATTTTGTCTCTTGTAAACAAATTGATTTGTTTTTTTTCTGACATAACTTAAGTAATGACAAAACCCAAAAAAAAGAGAATCGAGATATACCAACGTAATATATTTTTTCAAAGATTTTTCATCTTCTTTCAATCAGAGGATAATAACACTATTTCTATCACATTAACTGATTATTATTTTTTTCCTTTAAACAACACAAAAGAATGCACATATAGGTTCAACTCAATTATTGACATTGTCATTAACTCAACCAACTACTCACTTTCTGCTAATTAACAAAAGGGGCGAAATAAAAACTAAAAATTTGATGTGGAACAAAAATGAAAAGGCAAAATGTAAAAATCATTAGGGATAAAAGAAAAGATAGTTAACCTAATAGACACAGGATTTCACATGCAGTTAAAGTTTTACAGCAGACATAGTATAACGGTCGTGAACCTTGAACAAAGATGCAGAATAGGACAGAGAGCAATAACCAAGAGACAAAGGCATAGTAATAACTTTTGTCTCTCACATCACTTTCTGATTATTTTGTTGTATTAACAAAAAACACCAGATGGTCCCACACCCAACAAAATATGGCCATCACTCATAACAGTACATTTACAACTATAATCACATTTCAACTTTCATCAGATACCACTCACCACAACTGGCCACTATCACTGCCGACCATGAATTGATGTTTAGATTTCAAAATCTAGATTAAGAAAATATAAGAAAGCATTAAAACCACTCATGCTTTTGTTGGAAACATGTCAAAATATTGTTTTGACTGGTTAAACACACCTATGGCATAAACACTAAACACAGCAAACAACAATCACATCTTGTTGGATTTCGCAAAAACCGGTTTAGTTTTGACAAATTATATCTATACATCACCTAACACTTTTAGTTTTATCCTTTCTGTAGGGATATTCTATAATAGTGTTTTCTTTTCTGTGTGTGTGTGATGTGGGCATATAAATAAATGTTAAACCAACTGGCAAATGGAGGATGAATTAATCAAAGTTGGTTTGGTGGCATAAATCGCCCATCCTTACCAAGGTGGCGATCACGTTCACAACCAACTTTTTTGGCAATAATAAAAGCGGTGACACACGCCACCGACGGGACATCGCAACCAACCATCCAACGACAGCTGCTATAACATCTGTATTACAAGTTTTCAACAGACACAAGGATTCAACAAACGTAAAAGCCATGTTTAAAGCAAAAGTAATAATTACAATCAACCAGAATCCAACAGCAATAACTAATGGAACAGATATCCACTCCCCCCAATGTATTAATTGAGAAGAAAAAGGAGGAGCGGCAGAATGGAGATTTGAGGAGAAAAAAAAAAGAGAAGAAATTCGAAAGTTTGGTGCCAAAGAAATTTGAGGCCCAAGCTACACAGAATAAAACCAAACTTACGCACAGGATTTAGCAGGTAAAATATGGGCTCCGACTGTGACAAGGCAAAGTCGAGAGGAAACTTGGGCAGAAGATACCATCTTCTACAATTCTATATCATTGACGGAATCATGTTGGATTTGATCCTGGTCCTCTTTAAGGCTAGACCTACGCAACTCTTCTATGCTCCTTACCACTTCAGACATTGAAGGGCGTTTGTCAGGGTATTGTGCAGCACAATCAACTGCAAGTTGCAACAACTGAACCATCTCCTCTTCCACGTTCTGATACCTAAGGAGCTCAAGATCAAAGACCTCAGAAGTCCACTCTTCTCTTACCACAGATTGAACCCATCTGGGAAGGTCTACTCCTTCCTCATTGAGGAGAGCATGAGTAGGTGCCTTCCCAGTCAGAAGTTCCAAGAGTAAAACACCAAAACTGTACACGTCTGCCTTCTGAGATACCCTGCGAGGATCAGTCACCTCAGGTGCACGGTAGCCGGCGACCCGGTTGGGGGTAGAGGAGGGGCCAACGAGGTGTGCAAGGCCAAAGTCAGACACTCTGGCATCATATGATTTGGTTAAGAGGATGTTGGATGATTTTATATTCCCATGAGAAACATTAGGCCCTCGTGAATGCAGGTACTCAATGCCACGGGCGGCTCCAAGCGCAATGCCTGATCTCACTTCCCAATTCAGTGGCGTCCTACCCGCCCCTTTGTTTCCTGTAATCAAATAGAGATCAGAAACACCACCCATGGTACTTTACCACAGTAGGTACACTAATGAGTAATGAATGAGCCTTGGCCTCTGGCCGTATTTCATACAGTTCCAACGAATCCTATGGGATTTGGAAACTGTTGAAATAAACAGTGAAAATTTTCAACTTGAAAAAGAAAAAAAAAAAAGTACTTAGAACTCAAATCAGTATCTGCTTAAAGCCTAGTCTAGTAATAGCAGGAGATGGAGAGGCGATTCAGACAAACAACCATTCATGTGATCCATTGGGACCTAAAAGATAATATAGTACGAAATTCCATCTTCAATAACCCCATCACATACATGAAAGAGGGAATGTGAAATGCATCTAAGATTCTAATTCCTAAAGCATGCTGCCGCAGATGCAGAGAAATGAAAAATCACTAACTTAGCCATGCCATGATGCATTGCCCAAAAAAGAAACTCAATTGCAGTCAGTAATGATTGTCCAAGAACTGGAAAAGGGCGAAAGTGAGTGAAAAGCAAGCCCAGAAAATACTGAAAAGAGAGAAGGAATGGAAAAGCTGACTAACCATGTAAAAGTGCAGACAAGCTTCCCATGGGCATGTAATCATAGACAAGGAGCTTCTCATCCCTACTGAAATAGAAAGCTCTGAGAGGAACCAAACTCTCGTGATCCATTGCTCCCACAGCTTCAATCTTCTCCTTGAACTCCTTCTCAGAAATCGTCACATCCTTCAACCTCTTCACCGCCACAACCGGCCCTGCCTCCAGCACCGCCTTGTACGCTGTCCCGAAAGTCCCTTTCCCCAAAACCTCCGCCGAAGCCCTGAGCAAATCCTCCAAATCAAACGCCCTAGCCGCATTCCCGAAAAACACCAACTTCTTCGCTGCCCCAGCACCGTTCGCTTCCGCCTTGTTCCCCGCCGCAACCGCAGCCACAGCCGCCGCAGAATTGCCGTTGGCATGACCGCCGTTCTCGACATCCGGAATCCCCTTCTCCGCAAGAACCGGAGCGTCGGCCTCAGGATGTTTGACAGTAGCAATGTCGACGGCGCTGGTCTTCTTAGCAGACTTGCTCCGGCACAGGAAGATGAAGAGGAAGACGAGCAGCAGAAGAAACACGACCGATCCGACAACAATCCCCGCAATGGCGCCGGCAGATAACTTGTGCTTGGTGTGGCTGTTGGGCTTGGGGTTGTTGTCGACGGAGATAGGATCGGCGATATCTCCGGGGCAGAGAGAGAGTGGGCGGCCGCAGAGGGAGTTGCCAAGAAAGGAATCTTGAGGGAATGTCTGAAGCTTGACGGGGACAGAGCCGTTGAGGAGGTTGTTGGAGACGTTGAACTGATCCAGGCTCAGTTTGCTCAAGTCGGGGATTGGGCCCGAGAGCTGGTTGTTTTCCACAAACAGAGTCTTCAACCGGGTCAGGCTGTTGAAGCCGGTCGGAAATGGGCCTGAGAAGTTGTTGAAGCCCATGTTCAACCGAACCAAGTCCGGTAACTCGAACAAAAAGGAGGGGATAGCGCCGCTCAGCAGGTTCCGCTGAATGTACAGGTTCCGCAGGTTCACGCACGCCGCCAGATCTGAAGGCAGAGAACCTCGCAACGCGTTGAAGCGGAGACTTAGGGTGCGCAGCTGTGTGAGATTGCCGAATATTCCGACAGGGATTTGGCCGGAGAGAGCGACGCCGGGGAGGTGGAGCTCGACGACGTGGTCGCGCTCGCATTGGACACCGGCCCAGTTGCAGGGGCTGTCCCTGGTGGCGTTCCAGAAGAGGGTTCTGCCGCCGACGGCGGAGCGGAGAGCGAGCAATGCGGCTCGCTCGGCGGCCAGATCTGCATCTGCTGCCGCGAGCAGAAGCGCCAGCGTGGCCGCCACAACCACGAGAGTGTGCTTGTGAGGCAGCATTGGTGAGTGGCGGCAACCTCAGAAGCAGCAGGAGGAGGAGGCTGTGGTCTGTTTGGATTTTGGATATAATTAGAACGTATGAAATGGGAGAAGGAGTAGTGAGAGAGTGACCAACCAAACAGACGCAGAAACAGAAGCAGAAGAAGTTGGGGGTAGCAGAGTGCCGCTGCACTTTCCAAATAATATCTCTTTTTTAAATTAAGTCTCCCAATTAATATATTACTCCTCTGAGTTGGATTTGGATGCTCCTCCAGCCTGTGTGTTCCTTCACACACATAACCCTAGCTCCGTATCTATGTATATCTACGTATTTACTTGCCTTTCAATAAATACTCTCTTAATTATATTTATATGACTAATTATTAGTTATGTCACCACCACTAACTAAATCAATTAAATCCAGAACTATCCTATCCTATTTATAGAAACTTAAAAATATCACAAATTCGTTAAGTGTTTTAATGATTTATGAAGAAAAAAATATGTTTAAGTAATTGCATTTCAATTTGTGTGGTGTTAATTAAAATATATTTAGTATTATGGTAATGGTATAACTAAAGAAATAAAATATTCGAAAAAGAATTGAGTAAATACGTTGATACTCGGTTTGGTGAAGCGGTGGATTTATTAAAAGGAATGATGTCATACCACCACAGCACCCAACAACCAGATTCTCATTTCATGGATACAAAAAATGTTGGAAAAATAAAGTGAATAATTCAACGGACCTTTGGTAAGTGTTATGTTTCTTAGATAACTTTTTTTTTTCTTTTTTTCAATTAGATTTGTAAGGTGGTGTTGGCTCAAAATCAAATAATTGATTAAAATAGTGCGAAATGTATGTGGGATGGTGGGTGGAGTTTCACGTCGCTTATTGTAACCAGCGTGTTTGATTATGAGCTAAGAAACATATTTAACGCGCTTTTTCACCTCTTCATACAAATTACTTCTTACTTCCATCTACCTACATCGTATACACAAGTCCAACACCTACTAAAACAAACACTAATTGACGGGTACATTAATGACGGAAAAACAATTCTTGTAATTGTGATTTTGAAGAAGTTTATTCAGAAAATATCAACCAAAAGTAATTGATGAGAGTTGGATAAATTTAAAAGTGTGTGGAGGGAAAGTGGGCAACATAAGATGGGTTCTTGAGAGTTGTTTTCATGGTGTACTTGTTAATGGTAAGTAATAATATTTGGTCTTGTTTTTTCACCACTTTTGTCTTCTTCTATCTCTGCTAACACCATCCTTAACCAAAAAGAACGAGGATTCTTTTTCACTATAAATAAATAATAACCGTGAGAGAGTTTCTGTTGTGTCATATGTATCTACATGGAATGGCACATTGGTGAGTGCCAAATTCAACGGGCGGTGCTTATTCTTCGATGGGACAACATATAATAACTATTATAGGTTAAGAGTATTAATCAAACAAATTCTAAAAGTTTCAAACAGAAATATTTTAGAAGAAAAAAGTAATTATTTTAGAACAGAACCTTCCATAACAAAATTATTAAATAATTAAAGTGATGATGGGTGATTTCTCAATAGTTTAAGTCTGTTCTTGAAAAGATGAGATGTAATTTAGATTCTTTCTTGAAATTTTTATGTATATGTTTATTATACACCGATAGAAACTAATTTTAGCTGTTCCTAAGGCTATCCGGTTGGAAAAGCAAACCCTGTCTTTGTGTCATGTCTGTTTTTCTACTCCCCACGCCACGCGACAAAGACCATTTTTTTTAACCCTTCTTAATTTCTTCTAAAACTCTCTCTTATTAACAAAGCATTCTAATTAACTATGTATGGTGGTTCATCTTTTCCCACTCCATCCACGTACGGTAATTTATTAGTTAACACTTGTAACGTACGTGACCTGCAAAATTAGTGAACTGACATTGATTTGGTTTATGTGATTTGTTGAAGCTTAAACCCAAGTTAATTAGAAGTTATTAGGTGTCGGCTGTGGCGTAATTAGCATGGAGTTAGATAGGACACAGATGGGATAATGAGGGCCCATTGATCAGAAACGGTAACTGTAAGCCTTGTTTGGCTTGTCATGTCCTTTTTCCAAAATTTGACTCCTCCATTAGTAACCAAACCTTTTAATCAACCATGTTTCAACAATAACATCACTCCTACCAAATGAACATGTAAATCGAGACTTCATTCGATTAGACACCAGCAAGTACGATCTATTATTAATATTATACACATTCAAATCCAACATAAGAGAAAACAATTCAATTCATTTTTTTTTTCTGTTAGTGAGTTATTTTTGTTAATAAACCATGCTCTAACGTGAGTAAAAGGAAAGAATAAGGGTTGAAAACTTTTACGGGGTAAAGATTAAAGTTACTCGCAATGCACATAGGATTCTTGAATAGCAGATAACTTTTTTAGCTTCTGAAAACAGTGCAATGACATTTGATTAATTGAAAATCGATGGAAAACGATGAGAACTGCACCGGCCACAAGTTAAGGTGTGGGCCACATCTTAATCTTCTCAAAATCTTGATTGCATTTTAAACTAAGGTGCCAGCCTCTACATTTTGAGATTTTTCTTATTATAAGAGACAAAGCAATAAAATACTAAACAAAAATCTGCAACTTGTGCTTAAAAAATGACAATTGGTGATGGCTCCTAATCATTGCATCACATGACAAAAGTGTTTTGTGACTCTGTTGCGATGTTCTCAATCGTGTTTAACGTTAGAGCCCGTGGTTCCATTTCACCAAGTTACTGCTTTTATTTTGTTTTCACTTACTGCTTTTGTTTTATCAATAAAATTGTGGTCCTGTTTTTATTTTACAGAATGAAAAGCATTGCAACCAAGTTTAGCACATTGCATGTTGGAAAGGAAGTACCAATTATTAGGTCATTTCATTATTCGTGTTACCTTTGTAGCTGGATAACATGTAAAATCTTTGGGTTGCCCTCAAATGCTCATGCAGATTTGGCCAATCCCAAAAATTAAAAACCAGCTTCACACTCAAATATATGACATGATGCAGTGTTCAACCTAAGTTTAGAGTTGTAATCACTCCAGGTTGTATAAAGATTCTCCAACCTTAACTTTGGATGCTACAATCACCAACACATTTATTTTTGGGAACATAAAGAAGGCTTTTATATATATATATATATATATATATATATATATATATATATATATATATATATATATATGTGTGTGTGTGTGTGTTTTTTCACTA
>Ga0214542_1000409_pt1 | contig 76074 bp, 34 predicted proteins | sample CNSS1metaG_FD_160096 | JGI IMG/M metagenome (GOLD analysis project Ga0214542, IMG submission 160096) | Root nodule microbial communities from cowpea collected in UCLA plant growth center, Los Angeles, California, USA - CNSS1 | ecosystem: Host-associated > Plants > Roots > Nodule | place: USA...
TGAACTTGAAATTTAGTTCCTAAACTTATGTGTGACAAGTTATTTGATTTTTAATTTTTACTAAGTTTGTATAATATGATACACTTGATGCCTTTATATATGATGACAAAATTGTTAACTTTTGAAAATAAGTTTGGGGTTTAACTTTGTTTAATAATAAAACTAAAAAAAAACTTATTTAAAAATATTTCTACAAATATTTAATAAAAACGTCAATTTTATTAAGAATATCATCATAAGTTGTATACAAAGATTAAATTGAGTCTCAATCTAAGGAAGACAATATTGCTTCATTTTTACAAAAAATGGGACTAAATTGAAACTAAAAACAAATATAGGGACTGAATTGATTCACTTTGACACGTGGCACAACTGTGAAGTGACACGTGTCAAAATTAAAAAAAAAATTCAAAAAATTAAAAAAAACCAGAAATTGACACGTGGCGTTGACTTAACACCGTCTGGTCAAAGTTAACGGTGAGGACCAAATTGAGACAACAAAAAACTTGAGGACCAAAATGAAATTTCATAACAAATAGAGGGACAAAAAAAGTAATTTAACCAAAGAATAAACAATACTGTAAGAAAAATATCTAAACATCTTTCACTTAATTTTTGAAGTAAAGTTTAACTGTAAGTTCAAAAAATCTAGACCAAAAGGAGTTCCTTCCATTACATCAAGCCATGCAATCCTACTTGAATGGCCATATCCACCTTCCTTATTCACTTCAACTTCTTTATCTCTTTGTCTTTTCTAATCCTTCCAAGTTTTTTTCTGAAACTTTGGTCAACTTTCTCTTTAACTTCTGAATGGTTTTTCTGCTATCTCTAGAGGCATTTAATAAGGGAAAAAGAAGAAGTGTACTTAGTGTTGAATAAAAACTGAGACGCACACGAGACGAAAAAACAAACAAACTAAATTTGTTAACAAAAATATGTTGCAACTAATTAAAAATATTAACCACTATATATTTAAGATTATCTAACATACTCCTTTGATTCCTTATTTGACTTCTAAAAGCTTGATGTTGATATGTTTGTGAAACTGTCACATTGCATCCAAAAGTGCTCAAAGCTAGTTGCCATATAGGATTAATGATAGTGACAATTTGCTTTTGGCTTGATATCTTCTTTGTAGCTCCCAGCCCATTTCTCCTAGCTTCACCTCTCTTTAAAACTCATCTTAGCTCCACTGAAAAACAGAATTAAAGTCTAAATTAAGGCAAACCAAGGGAGTTAAATAAAATTAGATCCAAGTTCCACTTATATTAGACCAGGTATTAAAACTAAAAAATCACTATAAAAGTCTCTTTTTAACACATTTTCTACAAAACTTATAATTTTACTCTAGGAAATGCATATGATCTAAAAACAAAAACTAAAGACAATAAAATTCCCAAAAGAAGTGCACTTAGACCCCAAAACTAAGCTTATTCTGAGTCTTAGATTTTCCATGCGTCTAACAACTTGGAATTATCCTAGTTTCTAGATTCGCCCTTCCTATCTTAAGTTCCTTCCCTCAACTTTGAATGATCTTTACTGACATCCTCCTCCCCCCTCTCGAGAGGAATTCGTCCACGAATTCATAATACATTTATCACAAAGAGAAAGATAAGATACATTAGAGCTATTTAGTAATTTTTAAATTGAAGCAAGTTCTTGTACACATAAAAGTGTAATGTCTACTTTCTAAATGGCTTCTTGCTTTGCAGGTACGTTGACTAGCTTCTTTTTAGTTCCTTCTTCTTTAACTCAACCTCAACCCTTCTTTAGTGTTTTTGGTATGTAGCCTTCACTCTAATCTTCTTTTGTTATTTTAATATATATTATTATAGTATGATTATAGCAAATACCATTTGCTTTATATAATTGCAACCTTGAACATGATTTTTATATGTAAATTGCAATTGGACTAAAAAAATACTACAAAATAGGTGCAAAAGCTTAAATCAAGTAAACTAGAGGTTTACTACAATGAACAAATTATTACCAAAAAGGTTTCATGCCAAATTACAAGATTTGAACATTTCATGGTGACAAAATGCCCTTTGTTGATTAGACTACACATGAAAATTGCCTTCGTAGTTCAAGCACTGTTGCACATACCTCTAAGATGGACCAATTTATGTATATGCAAGAAATGGTGAATGATGCTCTTAACCAGCATGCTTCATTTGAACAACAAGATGATAGTCATTTAGAAGAGTCTCCAAATGAAGTTACTTAGAGGTTTTACAATTTATTGCCAGAGGCAAATCAACCTGTATTTAAAGGGGTAATGGAGTCAAAATTGTCAGTATGCATTGGACTTTTGGCTTGTAAATCTAATTGGAATGTTCCCAACCAAGCATTGGACTGTATGGCAAAACTCTATTTAGATCTAAGACCACCAAATACTTCTTTGCCCAATAATTATTATGAAGCCAAGAGATTAGTTTCAAAGTTAGGATTGTACTCTAAGAAGATTAATTCTTTTGTGAATGGTTGAATGCTTTTTTGTGACAATGATAATGGCAAAAATGATGCATCTTTGCTTGAATGAAAATTTTGTGGGCAAGCTTAGTATCACACAATTCATCCAAGATGAAGGTAAAAAAAAAACCAATTCCATTGAAGTTCATGTTCTACTTGCCTATAATTCCAAGATTACAAAGAATATTTGCTTCAATGCAAATAGCACAACATATGTCATGACATTATGCGAACAAAACTCAAGGAATGTTACGTCATCCATCTGATGGTGAATCCTGAAAGCACTTCAATCGAAAGCATAAATCCTTCGCTAGTGATCCCCGTAACATTCGACTTGGTCTATGTCTGGACCGATTTAATCTGTACATTCAGGCGTCGTCTTCACTATATATTCTTCAGTAATTACCAACAAATATATCCATGGTAATTACCGAAGGGCATAATCCATTGATAAATATTACCTACGATCTTTTTACAAACAGATTTACACCCATCAATAACCCGTCTGAAACACGCAATAATACCTTTTTTTTGTAGTATATATAATTGTTTTGATATTCTATCTACACACTATATATCACCACATTTGAATTACTGTTTACTTTAGAATTTAGACCTCCGTCAAGACTTAGTCATTAAGAGCGTCTAAGAACGTTAATATTGAAATATCTATTTAAATTATTTTTAGCTCCTAAGCACTAAGATTCTTGGACGAACTATAATATACTTTTAATACATATTAAGGGACAAATGCAGAATTTTCATAGCTATTTTTTATGTAAAATTTCAAAAAGTGATAAAAAGAAAGTACCAAAAATAGATGTAAAAGATGAAGTACATAAAGGTAATAACTTTTGAGTGTTTTTTGATTTGTTCTTCTTTTTGCATATGTATTGTTACCCGTGTTGTTGTTTGAAGATATTTTTTGTTGTTTCGGGCTCATTTTCATAAATCTTTTTAGGTTTTTCAAGTGTTTCATAAACCTATTCTTGGGGTGAAGAAAAGGTAATAATGTTTGATCTTGCAACTCTTTGTTTTTTGGGTTTTAGGGATTATTATTTGGCAGTGTGTGATTTTGTTCATCAAACACAAATTACAGGTAGTGACAAGGTAAGTTTTTAGAGTTTGAGGTTTTGCTTGTTTAATTTATTTTATGATTTTAATTATTATTATCCAGTTTAATTGGTATATTATTTAGCTCCATCCAATAACCAAAATCATTTGATTCATGTTCCAGAAAAGATTTTATGGATCCCATCTTACTTTATTACTAGTAAGATCCTGTATCTTTAATAATTTACTAATATAATAATCTTTTCTGCCTTTATTTGAAGTAACTAGTGAGATCTTATATTTGCAATAATTTTACTAATATAATTATCTTTGTTTCCTTTATTTGAATTGTTGTAGTGGTAGCAAGAAAAAAAGAATGAGAAAATTGTGTTTTGCTTATATTGTATTATGGTTTCCACCATATTGGTCTCATATTAGTTAAATATTTGTGTTCCTTATCTTGATTGTCATTTGTTCTATGATGTTTGGTTTGTAACATGTGTACGAATTTAATACAAAAATTATATTTGGCTTTTTTTATACGCATTTAAATTTTTTAGAGTTATTTGGGTTCTAAAATTGTTTTACTTGTAGTTAGTTTTTCCTTTAATATTATTGGTATTGATAGTTAGTTTTTCCTTTAATATTATTGGTATCGACATTATCGTGTGTACCGCAGGTGTTGGTATGGAAACTGAGTCTGTCCAAAGGTATTTCTTACTCTTCTTCAAAGTTGAATGTCTTTTGAATAGTAGAAGTTTTTCTTTTTGTTTAAATATAATATGATTTGTGAACTGGTGTTTTGATGCTTTGGAAACTTTTGTAGATTTGCATGTTTGTTAGTTAATTTCACTAAATTGACGAGACATGAAATTTTTTGTCTTTGTTATATACTAATTGACCTTTTGTTTGATGTTTTGGGAACTTTTTGCAGGTTTGTTAGTTAATTTCTCCAAATTGACGAGGCATAAAATTTTTTGTCTTTATTATATACTAATCGGCCTTTTGTTCAAGGTTATATGCAAATAATATATGTCAATATTTCATATGTTGGGTTTGTAATTGCTGCTCTATGAAAGTCTGAAGTGATTATTTGTGCCAATTATATTTGACTTTAAAAATAAAGCAATTCTATAGTGTTTTAAATAATGGTTTGAAAATCACATCAATACCATACAAATCAATTTAGTTTATTAGATGTAAGACTATTTTTCTGTAATTTACTTACTTGACAATGTTATCCTCTACATCAAGTAGGGCCTTGTGCTTGCAATTTAAATGTTGACTATTGGTAGCTTGAATATTGAACAAACATAAATTGTAAAAATATTGTGTCAACATGTTTGTGGTTAGTTTTTAGCTTAATTTGTCTAATATACAGTTGTATCATCTTTGATTTATTAGCTTTCTCATTAGTTATTTAATTTTTATCCACTCATTGAATTTTAACCATTATCGTAGGCAATAGTAGCATGCGTTGTTGTTATCATGATTTTGGTTCTTAAATTATATTTTAGACTCTTTTTTAGTAATATTCTATGATTTTGAAGTTTTATTGGCGTTGAGTGATTTTGATATGCGACAATTGGTTGAAGGAAGTAGCAGAGGAGTTTATGTTGAAACCTGTTGAATCCTGGAATAAATAAAAAATGTGAATCAGGAAGGTTAAAGAAACTGTTTAAATTGCCTGGTTTTATTAGATGATAAATAATTATTTGATTCTAAAAGTATAAGAGTTTCAATATCTTTAACCAATTTTTTTATAATTATTATATAACTATAAATTACCTTTTTTTTATTTGGTTATTTAACTACGAAATCTTAGTCCAGTAATAAAATAAAGTTAAGTAGTTATTTGTAAAAAGAATTATTGTTAAAAGATATCTCAAAGAAAAATAATATGTAATACTACAAACATTCTTAATAAGAAAAACAATAAAACTAGAGAAGTAAAACTAGAGATTGATGTTTTAGTTTAATAAAAACAACTTACACTTTTAGTTCAAATTCGGTTCATTGCAAAAATAGTGGACCCTCTTACTTTTATGATTTGTTGTCCTCCATATTGTATAAATTTAATCTTTTCAAAGTAATAATTATTTTATTTTGAAACATGATTGTGAATATTTTTAAAGGTTTAAAACAATTATTTTTATAATCAATACTTAAATGATTTGTTTGTAATTTTTTATTATTATTTGAAAGACTAATTTCATTAATTATTTTTAATTTTCTAACTATGGATTGTTTTTTATTCTATACGTTTTGATATCTTTTAAATTTATACAACTATAACTAATAATTTTATGTTTAAGTTGTAAAAAATATTTTATCAATTAATTGATTTTATTAATTATTTTAAATTTCTTTACTTATGAATTAAGATTTTGAGTTCATATATTCCTATTTTTTGGATTCTTCTATTTATTAAAGTATATTTTGTCAAATATAATTTTTAATATTACCACTAATTATATTGTCAAATATATTTCTTGAATAATTATATTTTGTTTTAGCTTCTTTTAATTATTAAAAGATTAAAGTTATTACTATTATTATAATTTTACTTATTATAAATATTATTTCATCACCAATTATATGTTATTTTAACTTATTTAATTATTAATTTTGATATTATTAGTATTGTTTTAATAAATATTTATATTATATTTAAACATGTTTCTTTAATTATTAATTAATAATACTATTATAATTAATATTATTTTTGTTATTATTATTTGAATGAATAAATATATTTTATTTTAAATTATTTTTTAATTATATATATATATACATATATATATTATTTTTATTAGAATATTTTATGTTTAATTTTATATATTTATGAGTTAATTCACTTTAAATATTAGTTTAATCTATTTTTCTGTTAATAAATTTTAACATAAATTTATATTTATTTTTGTACATGACCATAAAAGATCCATAATGCACATTTTATTTTAACAACAATTATTGTATACATATTTTATTTTAATATAATATATAACTAAAAAATTTAATTTTAGTCGTACAACAATTTTATTTTATTCACATAACTAATAATATTTTACTATAATTAATATAAATATAATTAGTATTTATAAATATTTATTGTTATTATTATTTTAAATTATTTTATTATTATTTTGTACGGAATTTATAATCTACATTATTTCCTTATTATTGTTATGATTATTAGTATTATTATTACTTTATTATGAAATCCATAATGCATAATTAATTTTTAATAATATCTAATTTTGTCAGTATTATATTTATAATTATATAAATAAATTATTTATAAAAATAGAATAATAATTATATTATCATTTTTAATACAAGTTAAAAAGAAAAACACCACGGGTCTAAACCTAGTTTTAACTACAATGTCAATATAATAATAACATATTATGGTTACTTTACCTGAGTAAACACAATCAATATAATCGATTACCTAATATAATAACAATAACAATAATAATAATAAATAAATAAATTTATATAATAATAAATAAAAATATTAAATAATAAAAAAATTGATAAAATAAATTTTTACGATAACAAATTAGTAATAAAAGTGAATAATTTTTAAAATTAGTTAATAATAAAGATTATTTTATTATTTTATAATAATAAGGATATCTTTTTCTTTACTTTTTAAATTTATTATATCAATCAAATCATTTATATATATAACAATATACAAAGACGATTCACTCTTTTGTTTCCATATTTTAAAATATCCTTTAAAATATTTTTATTTATTAATTTTTTTTTAAAATTGACCGTTACTTTTACAAACTTTTTATAAAATTCTTTTTCTCTTCTTCTTTATTTATCAATGGTTATTCTTTCATCTTTTCTAATATATTTCATTTATTTTTAATAAATATAATTTTATTTTATATATTAACGTATATTTAAAAAATGCATACACATATTTTATATAATATTATGCATATTTAAAAAATGCGTATACACATGCACTATAGTGTTGTTTACGTTAGTATTTTCATAAATCTTTTCTTTATTTTTCTCACTTTCCATTTGTCTTTAATTTAAAAATTTTCATTTTCATTATTTTCCACCACCCCGATCCCTAGATCCGCCTTTTTAATCCAATCCTAAATTATTCCCTTTTCAACAGTACGAAGTAAAAAAAGAATATAGTGGCTATTACATTACACTATTACCAAACCATGTGTTACACCAATATCACGGATTAATTTCGGCAGTAAAAAGTAGGTGTTGGTACATACCTTGCTATCGTGGTGTACTACTCCACAAAATAATTGACAGATTATAAAAAGTATTTCACTCGGTTGTCCCTCCTCATGGCACTATATACTGCTTGGACCTGAAAAATGCCACAGTATTATTACCTAATTTCTAATAAATGTAAATAAAATTTTGACACGTCTCAACCTTTCATTCCTTTCCCACAGGTTCTTTTAGGGGATAAAAGAGGGGAAAGAACGAGACAGACAGACCTGTTCACTGGAAACAACTTGAATTGGCCCAATATTTACAGATACGTATTTGCCCCCTGATGATAACTTCTGCTTCACATATCCCTGTAGCAACATGTTAAAAATTCAAAGCCCGTTCGGAAAAAGAGGTTCTATCACTACATGAAAGTATATAGATGCAAATTGCAATATACTCATGACATACTCTTGAAGGATTACATTCACATCACGCTGCAAAGCCCACAACTTACACGGAGAAACAATTATAGTTGAAAGAGAAATAAAATTTAAGCTTGTGATCAATTTCCAACGGTATACAAAAGTCAATAGAGCTCATTAAAGTGACGTTGACTTAGAACTGAACCCACCACTGTACTCGAGACATCTGTTTCTAACACAAAAGGCTTGGAGAAACTAGGTAGACCAAGAACTGTAGCTAGTGTAATTGTTGTTTTCAACTTCTCAAAAGCTATAGCAATGGAGGAGTTCCAATGAAAGCTATCCGTTTTCAACAAATTAGTCAAAGGAGAGGCTATGGTTACATAACCTTTAATATCTTCTATAATACCCAGTGAGCCTAAAAAACATCTTAATTGTTTTAAACCTGTAAGACTATGCTATCGTAAAACTGCTTGGACTTTCTTGTTGTCCATTGTCACACCATTTCCTGACACAGCGTGATGTTTTCTCAATATTTGGAGAATCACCTCAAAGTGTTGTAAGTGTTGCAGGTGCGCAGACCATGTAGGACTATATATCAAAATTTCCTCAAAAAATACCAGTACAAACTTCTGCAAGATGCCTTGAAATATCTCATTCATCAAACATTGAAATGTGACAGGGCATTGGTAAACCCAAATGGCTTCATCACAAGCCATTCGCAAGGCCTGGTAAGTTTTAGAGGGGCCTTAAGTCTGTCCTCCGGATGTACCAAGATCTTATGAGAGCCAAATCTAAAATCCAGTATAGAGAAAAATTGGGTGCAAAACTACTCATCAAAAGAAGCTCATTGACAGTCGGAATAGCGAAACTATGATTTGTTGTGATGTCATTTAAAGCTTTATAGTTAGTGCAAAATCTCCAAGTTCCATCCTTCTTGACAAGGATTATGTAGAAGAAAAAGGGCTGGTACGAGGTACTATGATCCCTTCATTGGGCATGACCTGAACCATGGTCTCATTTTTTTTTTCTGCTATGCGTGTATCGATTAAGGCTGTGCTTGTCCAATATCAGGCAACAATTGTATTAAATGATCTTGTGACCTTAGAAGGGGTAATCCTTTAAAAATGTGAAATACTTCCTTGTCAGTATATAACAAAATAGCCTTTTTAGGTTCCAAATCAGTGGGTAATCCTAACTACTGAGATGTTGTAGCATGCGGGTCAAAAAGTTCAATAATATCGTTGGAAAGACAATCTTTGGAATTGGTTAAATTAGGCAGCAGGAGAAGGAAGTTTGGATCTGCCCCCATGTAATGTGATAAACCAATTGTAGGGCTGGCCAAAATAAATTTCATTGCACTGGACTAAACTAAAAAATAGTTCAGATGAACTGAAATGTTTATATATATATATATATATATATATATATATATATATATATATATATATATAAAATTTCTCGCTATGTAAGCACATTGACTATACAACTGCATGACTTCATAAATAAATAAAAAAGGATGAAATTGTATTTAAAAGCACCATTCTAAGCTCTGTAATCGTAATTAAATATATGACTCACTCATTTATATAAATGTAAAGCAAAGGTCCTCCTTATTTTATGCTTTGTTGCCACCCATACATACAAATATCTCTGCGAAAAGGTAGGAAAGAGAGTAAAAGTTCTTGTGTGCATCATTTTATAACTCTTTTCCATCATCGAACATACTTTAACAGCTTATTTTACCTAGAATGAGGGATCAGTTGGGTGCGCGAGACGTAGACAGGGTCAGTTTCAATCACAGAGCAGTTAATTGAACTTATTTTTTTAGAGGTTCAGTTTTTTAAACTGAACGGTATAATAGTTCAGTTCAGATTTTATTATATATGATTCAGTAATTTTAGTTTAATTTAGTGCATTTATTTCACAGTTTAGTACAATTCAATTAATTTTGTCCAGTCCTAACCAATTGTTTAAATAAAATTTCACAGTTAACTAGTTGTGTGGGCCCAAAGTGGCTAGCAATGCCACAACAAGTACCAAATAGCTCTTGTAATTGGCAAGATGTAAACAAGAAGCTTCAAGGAATAACCTTGAATCTTGACCTCCAATTATCTTACTAATCCTTCAGCGACAAGAGTACCAACATTCCCAACTAATACTTGAAAATTGGAGACAGATTCCCCAGGAAGTTTCTAATAGTGACCAAGCTTAGACTGTGAAAAATTGTATGAACTTCCTTTGTCCAAGACAGGTTCCCTAGGTGATTTAAGAATTTTGTCTAGGATTGGGTAAAAGAGGTGGTAAATTAGTCTTCTTAAGGGATTGGCATGAGAAAAGGGTAGAATTTGTAGTGTGTAGTTTGGAGATACAGGTTGATGAATATTTTGCCTTCAATGCATATTTTTCTTCAGAGTTTGGCCAAATATACACATCTAACCTGTGTAGTAGGGCTTCAAGAATCTGGGCAATGACATCCCAGCGTATATTTGTTTTAATCCCCACAAAGGGTATATTTAGGATGAGAAAAAGAAAGGAATAATGAAGCATTACCAAAAACATGATCTGAAGCACACCACACCTTAACACCTTTACAGTAAATTCAATTTAAGACTATTTATTATAACAACTATGTTAAAAATATATACACAACATAATTACCAAATTTATATGAACAGTTTATCTTAAATAGCCCTAAACTAGTTTCAGAGATGACAAACTGCCCTAGGGAAGCCAAAAATTGTTTACTAACTTCATATTTTGTATGTAATTAAATACTGTATTAACTGATGCACTACTTAGACTACCAACATTCAGGGGAGCATCAAACGACCAAAGGCATAAAAGTATTTAAGTTTAAAGTTGTACTGGATAGAGTAGTGGGTTGGTTCAAACCTGTTAGCTTATTGATTAATTATTTATCCTGTGATGCTGGTAAAAGAATCTTGTTCAGTGATAGTTTAGGTATATATCAATAAATAGTGTTAATAAGTCATACTAATCTGATCACGCAAAAAAGATTTCACTATAACTATAATCAGATTATTTTCTTTAAGCTTTCTTTTAGTCCATTACTTTCTTACTATGCTTCAATCAAAACGTCCTTAGAGTGTAGTTAATTATTACACAAGCCCAGCTAAGCAAACAAGGGCTATTGTTACCCATAATAAACATCATGTAGAGTTCAAGAGGAAGCCAATTCACACACAGAATAGATATAAAAGTAATAACAAAACTTAACAAACTGTAATAGCACGTTAATGAAATGCTTATAAGTTTATATTATACACACACAAACACAACCCCAACTTGTAATAGCTATATCATGCAATTAAGAAAGAAGTTAATTAGGATCACAATACAAATAAGATAAACTTTTCCAATATGAAAAGCACAATTTCCAGAAACGACTTGACACAGATACCTGAGAAATTGGTTGTTGGATCACAGATTCAACAGCAACAACCATGGCATGCACAAAATCCTCACCTCCCGTTCCAATTGCTGTGAATCCTCGAACAGTTGGGTAGGAGTTCACCTTCAGAACACAAAACATAAACAATTAATCGATTATGCACAGATAACTACTAATTGAAAACAATGTCTAACAAGAAACAGTTAAACAAAACCTTCTCGTCCAAAGCCAACCACTCTTTGTTAGAATCATCTGTAACAGTGGTTCCAATAACCACGTTTGTCGTTTGGCCAACGCTCTCTTCGACCTTGGAAACCTCTGTGACAGAAAAGGAGCTAACATTAATAACGGAATGTGACGGTTTTGTGGATTGTGGGTTGCTACCTGAAATGGCCTTGAAGACGGTGTCCGGAGGAGGATCTTCCTGGTGGTGGGACGACGGCGTTTGATTGAGAGAACAAGAGAGAGGAGGTTTTGGAGGATGAAAGCGGCGTGACCTAATTGCGGTGAGGTTGTTACATTTGGTACGTGAGGTTATGTGATGCTTATGAGGATTGAAATTGAAAGTACGGAGTAGAATGGGTTCTATGAGAGTCCCTGAACGAAGCATGCTCCTGCACGCCATTCTTTTCTTTCCTTTTTGTGCTAAAATAATCCAATCCAATCCTTTCTCGGCCTAATAAAGGCTTGTGTGACCAAGATTAGGACCATCCTATGGTTTTAGCGTGTTTTAGTGGTATATTGTTCCAACATCATTCTTTGACATTTTTCTTTGGAAAATGATAAAGTGACTCCTTGAAAGTTACTACTTTTTTACTTTCTTACGTATCATTGGCCAGTGGAATTTTAAAAACAATTTTGATTTATTATTTTAATTGTTGACGTGACGTTGAATACGCATTTGAACTTAAATGTGATGAAAAAGAAGGGTTTAGGTTTTGAGTTTGTGGTTTCTCCTCTCACTGTCATATTCTGTTTTTGTACACACAATTGGAACCGAGACGACACAGGGAGAAAAAGAAGGGACTAGGGTTTCCTTCGAAAGAAAATGAGTTTTGGGTTTGCTTTGTCTCTCTTGCTTAGAGTAAATCGCTCTTCCCTTTCGCTCACATTCATCTTCTATCTCCATGCACACAGAAACGCAAATCGTCAAACTGTCATACCAGACCAACATCGGATCTCGCGTCCTCTCGTCGCTGCGTCGATGAGAACCATTTCCTCTGTTGTTACTAGGGCAAGGTCCTGCTTCTCCCTCTCTATTTCGTTTTTTAATATCATATTCCTTTTTATAAGCAGTTTCTATATTTCAAAGAAAACACCAACATAGTACTTGAATTTGTTGTAGTTGGTGTCGTATTTGTTGGTGATGGTAAAGTTACGACGTGGTCTTTGGGCACTTCCAAAGGGATTGGAGAAATTGGCAAGTTGGGTGATTATGTGACTATGCCAATCATTCTTACTTTTACCAACAATCCCCGCAACCTCAGCAAGTTCATACAAAATGTATTCTCCTAAATCCTCGTCTTATTTCTCGTATCTAATCATTTCAGGGTTCATGTACTTTAATCCATGCTCACCAAAATATGTTCTTTTTAAATTTCTTATTTCTAAATTTCATGACCATTGGGTTGCCATGGTACTACTAATCCCTTGCCTTCCTTTTTCTTGGTGTCAATGGATGCAATTTTAAGGACTTGATAATCCCTTTACTTGGTTATTCTAATGTTTTAAATAATCTTTTTAGGTTAAAAATATAATTCAGCCCCTATTTCTGTTAAGATTTATCTCTTTGATCCTTTTATAAAACCTTACTAAATTAGATATAATGGTGTAAAGGTTACCGATTTGGTCCTTTGTCAAAGTTAATTTTCTTTATGTATTCTTAATTTGGTCCTATAGATTCTTAATTTAGTTCCTTATAGGTAGGAATAAATTTTAAATACACTGATAATGTTTGCAGAGAACGATTCCGCAAGTTTTTATGTAAAGGAATTAAATTGGGAATTGACAACATATGTAGGCTTTGAATTTTATCTTTAACCATAATGTTCAGAGCTCTTGATTCCCTTTCCTCACTCTTCACTTTTTGGAATGCGAGATTCAAAATCGAATGAGGTGGGGTGTTCTTCCAAGCATTCCATTTTCTCGATAAAGTCTCGGTCTTTCGCTTGTTTCTCCCAAGGTTTCTAAACTTGTTTTGCTGGTACAATAATTGTTGTTTTTCTGCAATTAAAGCTAAGATAGGCATTCTAAATTTGTTTAGATAGATGTTTTACGTTTTCCTTCTTTGATTTAGTGAAGTTCTAGCTTTAGCCTACTCTAAGATGCATTTATAGGTCTTAATAGTGAAATTTTGCATTTCTTATTTTTTGGTTGTAGTTAGATTAGCTTTTAGCATTCTTTTAGCATTTAAAATTTGTTTAGAATGTGAGTTTGTTGTTTAGGTAACTTAGGTATCAATTTTCAGTCCTAGTAGTAAAGTAATAATATGAGAAGTACCTTTGATGCAGGTTGTTATTGTGTTAGTTTGATGCAGGTTGTTGTAAACAAACTTAACAGGAATGGATTCCAAGGAATCGGAGAATTTCTTGTAGAGGAAACTAGCAATTGTAGCAATGTGCATTCAGGAGGAAGCACATACTCAACCTTTGATCAATGACATGGTTAAAACCATTAATTTTTTAGAAAAGATGCAACATACAACAGAGACTTTTTTAGAAGACAAAGAATGCAATTGACAAAAAGAATCTGAAATGGTACAGGATTAGAGAAGATTAAGAACAATGAATATGTAACATTTTTTTTACTAGCATGGTGCCACTTGGTGTCATGATGAAAATCATAACTATTATATGTTTTTCCTTATTCGTGATTCATTGATTAATAGCATTATTAGACATTGATAATAGAATGAAAAGATTGCTATCATATTTATAATTGTCTAATTAATGTGATTCTCTAATGTAAACATCAGTGCCAATAAATTGTTGGAGAAACAAAAATAACACCAAGTTATTGTTTAATCTAATGTTATTTATTTTCAATTTTTTATGTAACGTATTTTTTGTTGTAAAAAAATGTATTTTTTTAACATTTTTTTCATAAAATTAATCAGAAAAAATTGTGTATGTTTTTTCCAATAAATTATTTCATCAAAAGATGAGTTAAATTAATTTGTAACATTTTTTCATTAAGTTAATGTTAATTTTTTTAAATTAAATTAAATATTAAAAAACATAAGAATATATGTGAGTAAACTAACTTACTTTTTTTTCACAAAGAATAAGAATATCATAACTCTGTAACGATTAACTGATGACTATTGATATATTAAGTGTTGACCTACACAGTACTTTTTGTATACAATAACAATCTAGGGTCTGTGGCAAGTCACTCAATATGTAAACTCGTTTAAGTGAATTAAAACATTTCACTAAGGTACATGGAAGCTATATTGAACACGATGAAATCTCATGTGGGATAACACAACTCCTACATTATAGACATTATAACTCTGGAACTATCAATTGCTGACCACTGATATATTAAGTATTGACCTTAACAGTTCTTTTTGCACACGATAACATTTTGTGGTCTGTGGTAAGATACTTAACATGTAAACCGATTTCAGGGAATTAAAACACCTCACTAAGGTTAATGGAAGCTATATTCAAAACATAATTAAATTTGGTGTGGGATAATTGGCATATAAATCCCACATGCCAAACATCATAACTTTGGAATAATTAATTGCTGACCCTTGATATATTAAGTGTTGACCTTAATAGTTCTTTTTGCACACGATAACATTTTGTGGTCTGTGGTAAGATACTCAACATGTAAACCGATTTCAGGGAATTAAAACACCTCACTAAGGTTTATGGAAGCTATATTCAAAACATAATTAAATTTGGTGTGGGATAATTGGCATATAAATCCCACATGCCAAACATCATAACTTTGGAATAATTAATTGCTGACCCTTGATATATTAAGTGTTGACCTGCGCATTACTTTTTGCACACAATAACAATATGTGGTCTGTGATAAGACACTCAACATGTAAACCGGTTTTAGGGAATTAAAACACCTCACTAAGGTTTATGGAAGTTATGTTCAAAACATAATGAAATCTGGTGTGGGATAATTGGCCCATAAATCCCACATGCCAAATATCATAACTTCTGAACAATTAATTGTTGACTCTTGATATATTAAGTATTGACCTACGCATTACTTTTTGCACACAATAATAATATGTGGTCTGTGTTAAGACTCTCAACATGTAAACCAGTTTCAGGGAATTAAAACACCTCATTAAGGTTTATGGAAGCTATATTCAAAACATAATGAAATCTGGTGTGAGATAATTGGCCCATAAATCCCACATGCCAAACATCATAACTTTGGAACAATTAATTGCTGACCATTGATATATTAAGCGTTTACCTGTGCATTATTTTTTGCACACAATAACAATATGTGGTCTGTGGTAAGACACTCAACATGTAAACCGATTTCAGGGAATTAAAACACCTCACTAAGGTTTATGGAAGCTATATTCAAAACATAATGAAATCTGGTGTGGGATAATTGGCCCATAAATCTCACATGCAAAACATCATAACTTTGGAACAATTAATTGCTGACCCTTGATATATTAAGTGTTGACCTACACATTACTTTTTGCACACGGTAACATTTTGTGGTCTGTGGTAAGACACTCAACATGTAAACTGGTTTCAGGGAATTAAAATACCTCACTAAGGTTTATGGAAGCTTTATTCAAAACATAATAAAATTTGACGTGGGATAATTGGTCAAGTCCCACATGACAAACATCATAACTCTGAAACTATTAATTGCTGACCCTTGATATATTAAGTGTTGATCTGAGTATTAGTTTTTGCACATCGTAATAGTCTTTGGTATGTGATTTCTCACTACACTAATACTTTGTGCTCACCTACTTTAAACATGATTAACATCATTAAAAAACCTTCAACAATTGAAAAACAATTATTCAATCTAAATGAGGGAAAACATTTATCAATAATTTGATGATTGAACATTAAATAAGTGAATACCCATGTTCCACTTGTTTCACACTAGAGTCTTGTTAGGATAACATGATCATGGTTCTTATAAATGACCTCCTCATGAATTGTACCATAAGTATGTTTAAATAATGATTAACCTATTATCTTACTTTATTAATTATTTTAAGTAAAATTGTAGAATAACTTTAAAAAATGTACAATTAACATTATCTTATGATTAGACAAAAATAAATGTGTAGCTATGTTTAACTTTTGTCACACCAAACGATCTTGTTAACATAATCTTGTTAACATAGCATGGTTATGGGTCCTATAAATAACCACCACAAAAAAATGTATCATTTTTTTTTATATTTAAAACCTAGTTTTAAAATGGTTATGGTTCCTATAATAATATTAAATCAAATTACCAGGTCTAGAAATTTCACAAAAAATATCAAATGATTTTACTAATTACAAGAATATCACAAAATTATATCAATTCAATTTAAAAAATAAAAAAATTTAACAATATATATGTCAAATTAGTCTAAGTCTTGATATATTTATTCAATTTTGTGAAATCCACCTCGTGAATTATCATACTTATTCTCGAATTTAGAAATAGGAATGAAAAAATATAATGAGCTACATGCATCCAAAACATTGCCTTCCCACTGATGAATCACCAGGTCAACAACATCATCGTCCAAAACTCCTGCACATTCAACAATTAATTGTCTAAGTTTCAATTTAATCAACTAGACTAAAAAATCTATTGACATTTCTACCTCCAAAAGATTACAACATTGCATTTTAAGAGATTATCTATTAATTTCAATGTTCACCAAAATGCAGAAGCAATACCACGTTTGAATCTAAATATACACAGCAAATACAAAGATTGTATAAAGAATGGCAAGTAAGATCATCACACCTTACTACTTACAAGAATATTATCTTATTACTTTGGACTCATTTCCTCTAATGCAAAGCTCAAAGACCCAAAGAACCATTGTCAGTATGAAATACAAGTAGAGCACAATACAATTTAAAAGATATATTATTATTTCTTCTATAAATGACTACTTGCTATCTTTTAGTCTCACAGTCTTGATGCTTATTTGTTTTCTAACTTAGATCCAAAAATTACACAAGAAACTTAATCAACCACTTAATCCTCAACCTTAATTACCTCAACACCACTATTCCTTTTCACCAAAGAACCCAATGGATACAATGTACTACACTTTCTTTAACATTGAATGCAAGAAAACAAAATGAAAATAATTATAAAACTATCACCATTTGCACATGCTAGAACCTAATCAATTATGCATCATAAACAATAATAAAAATTCACAAGACTAAGCAATTGTAATTCTTGGTCCAGTGATGTTACTTTTTCAATTGTAATTCCTGTGCCAAGATAAGCAAAATATTTAATTCACAAGAATATCATTCTATTTATTTGATTTGGATGTTGTAAACAATTTGATTATCAAACTAAATAAGCAATCAAGAATTCATAAATATTTTCCCCCAATTGAACCAACAAATTAAAGTAATAAGGAAAGCATCCCTTGTTTAATGAATAGGACAAGTAGCATCTCTCAACAAGTACCAAAGAATGATTAAAAAATGGACAAATTTATGTTCATAAAACTGTCTGATTGAAGGTGGTAATTTCACCAAACATAATTATATAATTAATCACATAAAGTTTCTTATAGTTAACATACATTTCTTCTCACTTTTAATGAATTACAAAAAAAAAATTGAGTGAATGGCTACCAAATTAGATTATGTGAGATAAAATAAGAGCATCTACAGGGAAAATCTGCTATCCAATATGGAAAACTATATCTTCCACATAAATAATTACCACATATATGTTGAGAGCATTGTCATCTAAACAAGATATGCAGCTGCATCGAACACCACAAATGTTTTTATTGTTTTACATCACTTAAGTGTGTAAACAAGCTATGCAAGTTATGGTATCAGAAAACTGCATGTAAAGATGTATAGAAAAATGCATCAAAAATAAGTGGCTAAAGTTCTTATAATTACCATAAACAAGCTCGATAGTTAATACTCTTCTACTTGAAGTAGCATCCACAACTATTGGAACATAAAATCCCTCGACCCCATCAAGAAGATCTTGGTACTGATTCATTTCCTCCAACCTATAACCACGCGATAATTCTTCTTTGGCCACCTACAAAAATTACAAGAACTTAAAAAGTAGGATTTAGCACATAGACGTAAAATTGTCCAATTTGGGGCAAACTACATGGAACATTAGATGGATGCTTGAAAGTTGAAGAAGCATGCTCACTCTTTAGGTGGTGAATATTATCAGAATCCAAACCACACCATTAAAAATTGAAATAGAGAGGGAGAAACATGACCTCACGCTAGTAGTGACAGGGGAAAACGGTCATCATCGATGCAACGACGAGAAGACGTGAGATCTTATGTTGGCACGGAAAGACGACAGTCTGACGATCTACGATGGTGAGCGGAAGGGAAGAGCGATTTACTTTGAGCAAGAGAGACGAAGCAAACCCAAAACTCATTTTCTTTCGAATAAAACCCTAGTTCCTTCTTTTTCTCCCTGTCTCGTCTCGGTTCCAATTGTGTGTACATAAACAGAAGATGACAGTGAGAGGGAGGAACCACAAACTCAAAACCTAAACCCTTCTTTTTCTCTACATTTAAGTTCTAATGCATATTCAATGCCATGTCAACAATTAAAATAATAAATCAAAATTCTTTTTAAAATTCCACCCGTCAGTGACACGTAAGGGAGTAAAAAAGTAGTAACTTTTAGGGAGTCACTTTATCATTTTCCTTTTTCTTTATTATTATCACTCATCACGACGATAAGAGGCACAAGATAAGGTTTTACATAATAGATCGAAGATACATTAAGCAAAGCCACACACGAGTGGAACGCCAATATCCAACTGAAAGACGATAGGAAGTGTATTATGTACGGGGGAAAACTCTTATGTCGGGTTTATATAACACCTCTGTTTTGGCTGTTGGAACACGGAAGTTTTGAATTCATTGTCCCTCTTCAATCCTTCTCTGTTGAGAGTGAGTTTGTGAGCAGATAATCAAATTGTGCACATTAATTTGTATCAGATAACTCACAAGTACCAACCACCAAAGAATTAGAAACACATATGGATGAAAATCACCCAAGGACCTATAGCTTTGGCCAATGGTTTATCTTGTCTTAAATAAATATATAATTTTTTTGGCCTTGTAATTTTAGACTATTGTCTTCTATTTCTTTAGCCTAATGTTTGGACTTTTATTATGCAGCCCACTTCAACAAATATTCAACATATCATTTTGCATCGTGCAATGTCTCTAACCAACAACTTTAAATGGGACTTCTTGTAACATTCTATTTTAGTAGTATAAAATTATTAAAATAAAATATTTCATATTATAATATAAAGTAGAGCACGCACACAAAATATATCAAAGCATTAGTACCATGAGCACAGAACAATGTCATAAGTAGAACTTAAACATGAAATAGTTGTCCATAAGGATTTCTCACGGAGCAAGAAATTACAAAACACACACAAGGAAATACAAAACACCACAAAACAAGAAAACAGAGCGCACACACATACACAAACACACACACACACACTTGCAGAACTATGCACCAATTACACCAAGTTAAGCAATATCAACTAACTCATCACACATGATGACACTCTAGATCCAATTATCCGGATCTAGACATTGATGTATGATTCTTTGTGGTTTTTGCACTTGTGGTGACCTCTACTACCTACAAAGTCACTGTCAATGGGTTTCATCCTATCACACATAAGATTTGTCTCTTCAACCGTCATAAGAACCCTAAGATTGTTCTTAAAGACAGGACCTCATGCCACTCTCACCACATGACTCATTCCACTCTACATGAGTCTTGAATGAGCATTAGAATATCAGGATAAACCTCCAATACTGACTCGTTACATCAATGAACATAGTACTAATTAAATCAAATAGGATTTCCCCCATGGAATCTCCTATATTCTCACACAAGCATTTGAAAACACATATTATAAACCATACAACATATGTCTCACTTGGAAAATAACTAATTCTTATCATTTTTATCCAATCCAACTTAACAACACATTATGCAAAAAAGTTGGCTTATAGAAATAAAATTGCAGCTTGTGTAAAGCTCCCAAAATTTTGCATTTACATTCAAATTAAAGATGATTGAATCAAGAACTCGATGCAAAAAAGAATCAATTTGATTGGGTACCTATAGAAAAAGTTATGCACTGAAAAAGTGACAAAGGTCAAAGTTGCCGACAACTTAATCTAAGGGAACCTTTCCAAAAAAAACTGCTCTCACTATAGACTTCCAAACAGAGTTCACAAAGCATCACATGTCTAGGACTTATTGTAAAAATTTTAGCTCGATCCAACAGTTAACAAAGTGAGAATTCAAAATTTCACGAAATAAGCTAAAGCTAGAAAGCTCAGCTCGCCCAGTGAGATATTGGGCTCGTCCAACGAGTTTACATAACGCAGAAACGCGAATTCTACAATTTGACAACGTCAAATGAACCTAAACCCCATTTTAAGCCCCATGTAAGTTAGAAACATTTCCAATTTCATGTTACAGTCTCAATTTCCATCAAATTTATCTTAAATCACATGCAAGGGTTAAAACAAGCAAATCATTTCGAAAACTTATAAACCCTAGCTTCCCTTACCTTAATTGATAGATAAACTTGAGGGAGAGAAAGCACTAACAAAAGGAGCACCACAGCTCCAAAAGCACACCAGAGGACTGAAAAACACAAACATAAGAACGAAGATGAGGCTCTAAGGAAGAACCAATGATGGAACCAATGCAATAGAGCTAGTAAAGGAGAAGAAAGGAAGTTTGAGCTCAACTTGCATGGAGAAAAGAACATTCTGCTAGCTTGAAGGAGGGTTTCGCAACTGCCCTAGTTGAGCTTCTATTCCAAGGAGAGCAAGAGTGAGAACTATTTTTTTTTTTTTTGTGAATGGGAGAAGAAAACTAAGTGTGAAACTAAGGGGAAACTGAAGGTGAGAAAACAAGTGGCCCAAAACTTAACAATAGAAAGTGGGCTTTACACTTCTCCCTGTATCCCCAATCATTTCTCTTGTACTCTTAAATCCCTTCATTAATTACATTTATATCCTTACCAACCGAGGTAGGTAAGATAATAACAAAAAAATTATTGCGCGTTGTTTGTCTGTTGTTTCTTAACTGAAACCTGCACCTCCAAACTTCTCACATTTTCAAAACATAACCTCTACCTATCCCTTCTTTCATCTTGCAACGGCATTTTCCACTATAACGTTTTACTATGGCTGATTTTTTTGTTGTGGTCCCTTGAGTTTTTGTTGTAGTCCCTCTCTTTGAATCTTCTCTAGTCCTTTGCACTCGTGTCTCTTCTCTCTTTCTTCATCCTCATCAAGTACGAGTTCTTTGAAAGTTTTTTTGTCACCAGTATGTATATTTTTTAACGCTCTGTAATGCATATATATGTTTTTGGTTGTTTGTTGATATAAGGTGTTCAATGTTTATTCATTCTTTGGTTTCTTTTATATTCATGACGCATTGAAAGTGACTGAAAAAATAAATAACTTGATTAAATACCAGATATGGGCCTCCGGTTCAAAAAAAAGTTATAAGGAACGTATCAGATGTCGACATCCAATAATGGTCAAAATCGGATGTTGAGATCCAGTTTGCATAATTTACGGATGTGTTCATCTACAATATCAAACAAAAAATACATGCCTTGAAATGACTATCGGATGTTGATATCCGGTATGTCGCAAATTTGGATATGGCGATACAGTTCGTACCTTTTACATTATGGATGTAGACCTCTAGTTGATATACAAAACGTATGTCAACTATGCATTTCATTGGATGTCAAGATCCAACGTTTATGAAGTCCACGAATGTCAACTAGTGAACCAGATGTCGACTTCTGATTCACTTATTAGGTGTACATGAGAAAAAAAGGATGTCAATCCTTACACCGGATGTCAAGATCCAGTGTTGATGGAAAGCACGGATGTCAATCTTTGAACCAGATGTCGACCTCTGGTTCACTAACTTTTAGGTCCAATTTTTTGGGTTAAAAAAATGTGAATCGGATGTCGACATCCACATGCAATTCTCTAAATCAGATGTCGACATCCGTAATAATCCTATTTACTTGCTACATCTGTAATGAAAACTAAAAAAAATGTTAACCAGATATCGACATCCGCAATGCAATTGTCTAAACCGGATGTCGACATCCATAATGGTCTTTTTCAGTTGTCACCTCCATAATGAAAACTCAAAAAAATGTGAACCGGATGTCGACATCCGCAACTTAATTGCCTGAATCGGATGTCCACATCCGTAATGATCCAAAACAAAATTCAAAACATGTGAACCGGATGTCGACATCCGTAATTCAACTCCTGAACCAAATGTCAACATTTGTAATGGTCTTTTTTTGAAGAAAAAAAGTACGCTATGGAAGTCCATTTTAACTATTTCAAATAACAGATTCAAACCAATCACCGTCTCACTTACAAATGTAAACATGGATTGCACAGATAAAACATACAAACGATTAAGTAGGCAAAGAATGAACTTAACTTGAATGGTAGGAAGCTTGAAAGGATGTGAAGCACAACGCAACACAAAATAAATTATATGGAGGCTACGACTGCTGCAATGCCAATTAATTAGAGGGGAGAGAAAAAAGAAAAGGAAAATGATGGATGTGGGAGAGAAAAGGGGCTCCTACTGCACAAAAGGGGGCTAGGTCAAATTCAAAATTGGGGGTGCATGAGTGGGTTGTTGTATTAAATATAGGAAAGAGAAAATTTACTCTTTACTTTTTACTATGGAGGGCAAAGTAGGAATTAAATAAGCTTTTGGGTATACAAGAGAAAGGATTAGGGGTACAAGGAGAAGCCCCTCTCCAAATCATTGAGCTTTCATCAACCAGCTTCCTATTTCATTAAGCCCAACTTACCAACAGCTTCAACATGGTTTTCTTGGTCTAGAGTTTCTATTTCTTTCTGGTGTTTTCCCTTTAAGCCTAGAACAACTCAATGTCTTCAACACGTATTCTTCTAAATACCTTTAGAGTCAGTATTTGAGCCTGTAGTTAATTCAACCAGCGCCAGCATCACATATGCTCCAATTAATCTATTATCTATTGAAAGAGTAAACCATAATCTAATTAATAGTTTTGTAAAAAAAAAAATCAGTTTCTCCTTAAGATATATGCAAAAAAAACTCTATAAATATAAAAGTACCGAAAAACAAAACTAGACAAAAGAAACACATTTCTAATTATAATGCAAATCCAAAACAGAATAAAAATAACAACAACACACATAGAAAGAAAAACATACTAACCAGAAATGAGGATGAAAAAATTGGTACACACGAGCAACATGAGATTCAAGAGATTTAAGGGATGTAATCTACCAATACCTTGGAAAAAATATTATTAGAAGAAGAAAATAAAGTAAGGAGAGGTAAGATAAGTCATAAAGAGACAAAAGAAGTAAATAGAATCTAGATTTATTATAAGAAAATAAAGATAGCTAATCATTCCTTTTCTTGTAAACGAAATTATAATTTACTAAAAATATGTTTTAACTCATTAATTATCATTTTTACTACTAATAAAAATTAACATACACTGATAATAATTTAATTCAATTTTATTCACAAACATAAACTTATAATTAATTTAATAGAGCTATATTAATAATAAAATATTTTTTGGAGACCTTTTTTATCTTAAACATAATTCTATAATTAGTTTAATAGAAGTATATTAATTAGTATTAAATAAAAATTTGAGGCCTTTTTTTTCTTAAACATAATTTAATAATTAATTTAATAAAAAAATATTAATAAAAAAAAATTTATACTTTTTATCCTTTAGGCCTAAATCAAGTGTTTTACTCGCTTTATCTTTTAATCTCTCCTGATATTATATAAATATCCATAAATTAGACATAGAAAAGCCAATGAAAACATGTTTTAAGGTGTTAGAATTTGGTGTAACTTTTTGATCTAAAATTGGGTTAACATTATTTTCAAATGGGGTTAAGTGTATTGAATAATTGGTTGGATGAGTATTTTAATTAAAAAATTATGGTTACTAATTTAAGAATGACAACACCAATTTGATATATATCATTTAAAGTCAATGACTTAACTCTTGTTATTAATTGAATATGTACAACTCGATTTATAACAAAACAAACTTTGACGATACAGTAAAATATATTTAAATTTTTGTAACTATCAAATTATTATATACTTCTTTTTATTACATCCATTTAATTATTTATTTCTCATCTATTTTTCCTATTTTCTTCTCTAATTCAAATTATCTTACTAATTGCTACTCTATTTTTATCTTTTTTTTAATTCCTTTACTCAACGGCGGCGGATGTGCTCTCAAAATTTCAAAAATTTGAAAATTTATATATTGAAATTTTCTTTATGCTTTTTGTAATTTTTAAATTATATATAATATGTATTGCAAATTGATGAAAATTAAATTAGGTACTTTTTTACTTATGAAATATAATATTTAATGTTAATAAATAATAAAATATAAAATTGAATATTATCAAAAAAATTAAATATAAATTCATTATTTTTATTTTCATTTCTTGTATTCTCTTCCATTTCTTGTAGAAAAAAAAACATCTTTTTTTTATCTCACTTGATAATAAAATATTAGTTCAATAGTTAACATTATTATTTTTAGGCTTAATTAGACTTTTGGTCCCCTAATTTATATGCTGGGTTCATTTTGGTTCCCTAATTTTTTCGGGGTTTAATTTAGTCCTCCACTTTGTTAAAACAGTTTAAAATAGCCCCTTCCGTTAGTTTTGGTTAAACGGCGTCAGAATAGTGCCACTGTGTCGGTTTGGAACAGGAACATGGCAAGTTTTGAATACCTTGTCATCAATGTGGTGTAATGAGGTGGCAATGAAGTTTATTTATGGAGATAGAATTGTTCATTTGCCCTAATTCCAGTGTTGTTCTTCGTTCTGCTGGAGTTCATCTTAATTTGACAAGCTTTATTATTTCTGAGTGATGTCTAGGGGCCATTGTTCTTCATCTTGCTCCTGTAACTCGTGGGGTATACAAAATCCTAGGTTATCTAATCACGGTGGTGCGGTTTTGTCGCACGGTGGAGCACCCACTTGCAACTGTGGATAGGTTGTTGTGTTAAGAATAGCTCGAACTACTAAAAATGGTGGGAAGCAATTTTGGGGTTGTCCTAATTACAAGGTTAGATCCATCACCCTTTTTCTGTGATTCGTTCATCAATAAGTGGTTGCAACTAACATGAAGGTTGTTTTGTGTTCTGAATGTTGTCAATAACAGAGGGGAAGTGAAGCTTTCATTGATTGTGATTACTTTAAATGGTGTTCAGAAGATGTTGTTGATGAAAGGGATAACATTATTATAAGGTAAAGAAGGAAGATATTTATTCTGGAGAAAGAACTTAAGGGATCCAGAATGTTTGTTAATGTTTTACTAGGGATAGTGGGTTTATTAGTTGTAGTGAACATCATTGTGTTGTCACGATTGATGAAAAGTGTGTGATTAAATCTGTATTGGGTGGTGTTGAATCTGTATTGGGGGTATCAGTTTGTGTATTTCATTTTATTGACTTGAAATACGTAATTGGAAAGGTGAATTGTTGTATCAGTTAGTTAATTAATGAAAAATTGGTGTTAAAGAAACCTTTGTTTGGTATCAAATACAACCATTACAAACATTCAATGAAGAGAAATTTTCAGTCATAAGTCAATATTATATAAACACATCATTGTACTTATTGTTACAGCACAAAAGACATCCAATATTGTTTTGGATTTTTGAACTTACAATGTAAAAGCTGCAAAATAAAAGTAGACAAAGCATTCTTGACTTTAGAAATCTAAAAGCTGCATAATACATCAAAGCCCCAAAATAAATGGTGCAGCATAAAAAAAGCATAAGTAAGCCTCATGGCTTCCACACATGTCCTCTCCTATGCTGGAGTTTCTGCCTTCTATTGGGTATGGTTGAGGTTGGACGAGGAATTAGAAGGTGGCATGGGTGACTTCCTACAACTGTTTGTGATCCTGCTTGGTGTGTTGCCTGTTGTGGTGGCTGCTATGATGATTGTGATGGCTGATGTGAAGAGTGACTTTCCTGATTCGATGTTGGTGGTGGCTGTTGTGATGACTGAGTTGGTTGAGTCATAGGTGTTAGTGGTGGTTGTTGTGATAACTGACTTGGTTGAGTCATAGGTGGTGGTGGTGGTTGTTCTGATCCCACATTTGTTGCCTGAGTTGACTAAGTTGGTGGTGTTGACTGAGTTGGTGGTGTTGGGTAAGTTGATGGTGCTGGTTGAGGTTGTTGGGGATAGCTTTTTCTATTGTGACCAACTTCTTTACATATGCTACATTTTTTAGTCAAGCCATGTTTTTTAATTTGCTTCCCATTCTTGTTCATCTCCCAAGCTTCAAGTCTTTTTTTTTTCTTTTTGAGTCTTCCAGGTAGAATTCGTTTAGGAAGGGCCAATAAATCTAGAAATTCTGTTTGAATCCACATTTGCTTACCGTTACAAGGGTATATGATGGAATTGTAGATCTCTTCATAGGTTGAGATTCTGAACCAATGAGGGACAAAATCTTCTTCACTTAAGTTCAGAAACTTAATTGCAGCCACTGCATGACAGCAAGGTATCCCTGTTAGACTCCACTTCCTGCAGGTCCAGTGTTTGTTGTCTATGTTGACCACAAATTTCTCCCCAGTAAATTATTTGTACCTAACCTCAAATATTTGATTTGCTGACCAGTTGTTTATCACAATTCAATACAAGTATAAATCACAAATGAGGAAATGGTGACAAAATTAGAATGAGTATGCAACAAATTACAAGTACTTGGGAATCTAATTTGTGGAATTTGTTGTTTCGTTGTCCACTATTGTCTTAATTCTTGGACATATTGTGTTTTTGAAGGATTTTGCCTTTGATCTATTCTCAGCCCATCTTTGCATCATATAAAGACATATTTCCTCCATCATGGACACTATTGGCTTACTCCTTGCTTGTACAATTATACTATTGAATGTCTCACTCATGTTATTCACGAGTGTGTCACACAAAGGTCTGGGGATGAAGCTTGATTTTGACCAATACCTATTCAAGTGGCACACACAAATCAATAATGCTTCACAATCAATTTCAACAAAGTTGAGCAAGGTTACCTTAGGGGTATTCCTAACAGATGTTTGAAAGCATCGTTGTTAAGTTCTTTAATCTTCTTTATGACTTTCTGCCATTGCTATGGATATGTGCTATGAGCTGCTTCCCACATTAAAGCTTTCAGATTCTTTCCCGGGAATTTCTTCCTAAAGTTTGCATATAAATGCCTTATACAAAACCTTTGGTCAACCCCAAGCTAAAGAAATTGAATGGCAGGTAATAAACCCTATAAAATAGAATTAAATCAACTTAGGCAGGCCACCAACTATCTCAGCATTAAAAGGTCATAACAAAAGTGTGAGAAAATAATATACATACATTTTGCTGGTCTGACATGAACGTGTAGGATGCACAAATATCTAGTCCCCCAAGATCATCAATTAACAACTCCAAAAACCATGTCCATGTGTCCTTATTTTCCACTTCAACGACAACACATGGAATTGGTACCATTTGGTCGTTGGCATCCCTTCCAACAGCAGTAAGGAGTTCATCCCCATAGTTATGTTTCAGAAAACAGCCATCTAAACCAATAAAAGGGCGACCTGAAATCATACTATCTTTACAGGCTTTCAAACACATGTAGAACCTGCTGAAATATTTTTACCCTTCATTTCCTTCAACTTTCATCTTTGCTATAAAACCAGGATTAGAACGAAGAATCTCATGTGCATAATCATAAATTCTATTAAATTGTTCTACAAATGACCCATCAACTTGCTCAACAGCCAATGTTTTTGCTCTACGAGCTATGGACTTGGTCACAACAATATTCCACTTCTTAGTTACTTTATTGAATATCAACTGTCCTCAGACTTGGGTTGTCTCTTAATGTGTTTTCCAACCTACTACTTAACCACTTAGCATTTAACATTTCCACATTGAATTCTCTGTTGCACTTGTGCTTGTCATTAATTCTCCTTAACTGCCATATGTTTGTTTCAGCCATATAAGCACAATAGGCAAACAAAGAACATTTTCCTTTCCCACCCAATCATATCACTCTACATCTATGTTTATCATTTTTTTGAAGTTTTAGCCTTCTTCTAGATTGCACTCCATATGTCCTTATTTCCTCTACAAATGTCTCTTTATCTGGAAAATGCGTTCCAACTTCCCATTGGTATGGGGCCATGCTTTTGGGCATTTTAAAGGTCCCAAAGTTTGCCTTACATTGGCTGCCACTGGCCAATGACTCATAACTACTTGGATCATCGCTATACATGTTATGTAATTCCCACCCATCATCAAATAAACCCCTATCATGCATATCAACATGGGCACTACCATCAAATTCTAATTCTTCCTCCTCACCATCTTCTTCCCCATTTCCTTCCCACAAATTGTCCTCATAATGGACACTTACATCATGTAGATCTTCCTCACTCATGCTATGATCAGAATCAGTTTCACCTTCACCTACTACCTCTTGTGACTCAGCTCCAGTTTCCTCACCTTTACCTACTGCATCAGCTCCAGTTTCCTTAACCCGAATTTGATCCACTTCAGTTTGGACACCAAGTTCTACTTCAACCTCATTTTTTTCCTCAACCCGAATTTGATCCACTTCAAGTTGGACACCAACTTCTGCTTCAACCTCATTATTTTCCTCAACTTCAATTTCAGGTTGAACCTCAACATTGACAACAACCTCAATTTCAGGATCCATTTCAGTTTGTGATTGCACCCTAATGTTATGGTGACTATCAGCGTCATCTTCCAATTCATATTCCATGTCACAACCATTATTATCTTGTTGCATTTCAGCCTCATGAACCACATTATTATCCTGCACATGATTAATGTGATCTCCATCGCCACAACCAATGTGACCATCCACCTCAGTCTAGACCTCAACATTTCTAGTTCTTGTTTCTGCCACCACCTCTTCAGGGAAATATTCCAAAAAAATTGTCCACAACCTCAGCTTCACAAATTGAGTGACTAACAAACATGTGAACTTGCCCATTCCTTCTAGCAATATTGACCATGTGCATTGCACCTATGTCATCAGACAAAATTTTCAAATTGTTCTCCAATACAACTGACTTACTAACTTTATACCACAAATCTTTAATGTTTATATAACCCATTTCCCTAAGTATTCCCATTATTTCAAAAAAAAAACTCCACCTATCTGGGTCACAAGCCAACGTGGACGTTAACCCATTACTATAACTCAATGTTTCATTCGTTTCAAAGTATCTCCCATGGTGGACCACCACCTCAAATCTATCATCACACATCCCAACCTATAAAAAACATAAAACAAATTACTATATGCACTACCAATGCCCATAGATACAATACATATTACAACCCAAACCCCAAAAAAGTTAAAAAGGGACCATAACCTACTGACTACAAACCAACGGGACCACAACCCACACACCATTACAAACACACACAGACAAAATAACACACAAAAAACAATACCAACACCCACAATTTCAATACTATATAAGTAAAACGCGAAAGTGAATCCATTAAAAAACCAAAAAACTTACCTCCAATTTCATGCACTAAGAACAAAGCGATGACCCCATGCCACACTGAAGGAGAAAGCAAATCCTTCCTCTTCGAATCGTTATCTATTGATTGTTTCTCGCTTCTTCCTCGAACCCTAATTTCTTCAACCATTATCCGCAATTTCTTCATCGAATCCCTAATTTCTTTCTTTATCGAACCCTGATTTCTTTCAAAACCCTCAAACCCTAATTTCTTTCAAAACCCAATTACAATTCAATTTCTCATTTACTGTCCACATAATCTGATCTCCCTGCATTGCCACGTCATTTTTAATTGCCACAGTATCATATCAGATGACTCTGTCGTTAACTTATTTAATGTTCTTAACGTCGAGGACTAAATTGAACCTCCTACACAAGCTAGAGGACTAAATTGAACCCCGAAAAAATTAGAGGACCAAAATGAACCCATCATATAAATTAGAGGACCAAAAGTCTACTTAAGCCTTATTTTTATCTCATTAGCCTTTCTATGTTTATTTATTATGAATATAGAAAAAAATGTATTATGTGGTTTTTGTAAGACCCACTTTCTGATTTAAAAGTGTTGGGCCTGATTTTATGAGAGAGCCTAGAGTCAGCCCATTTGTTTTTTCAGGACCCCTTTCAGATGCCCACATACTCCCATTCTACACCCTTAAACCAAAACATCTCACTCATTTCTCCCCTGTCTGAAACAAGATTTGTGCTACGGCAGTTGCGAAACTCTCCTCCTAACTAGCGAAACTATTTTTCACCATGTAAGTTAAGCTCAAACTCCCATTTTCCTTCCACTCCATTTTAGTTGCTTCGGTTCTGTCCAAGGTTCCTCTTTAAAGCCTTATTCTCGTTCATGTGTGCATGTTTTTTAGCTCTTTAATATTCTTTGGAATTATGGTGATGTTACTGTTAGAGCTCTCTTATATTAAGTCGTTTTCCAATTGTCGAGGTAAGGGAAGCTAGGTCTTTAAAACCCCCTCTTTGTTTTAGTCTCTTGCATGTTTTTGGTTTCGAATCGTGCTTAAAATGATGCTTTGATGTTCGTGGTTGTGTTTTTTTTTTGTTTGGGATTTTGGGTTTTTTCATGCTGAAACTAGTGAAAATTTGTTATTCTAGCTTAAGCGAAAACTTTTAGCTTAAGCAAGATTGCTCTAGCTTAAGCAAGATCAATCTAGCTTAAGCGAGAATAGCAGAATTTCACTTTGCTCTCTGTTTGAATTTTATCGCTCATTGTTGAGCCTTTCTCTTTGTGTACTGTTATTTTGTAGTTTCTTGCTCTATGAGCAAATTTCCAGCTTAATCTAATTTGTGTAGAGATTCTGTTCATGGCATTGTGTTGTGCCTTTAGGTTTCCATTCCAGTATAGTGTTTAGGATAATTGTAATGGTTGTTTCTAATATACTTTATGTCGGTACTCTATTTTATACTATAAACATGCGACGTTCTATTTGTTAGAATTATTCTTTTAAATTGGGACGTTACATTTATGGTATCAGAGTAGTTCGTCCTCAGGATGATCTTAGAGTTGTGGGTTTGTCATGTCTTGTGGGCTTAAGTATCCAAGTTTAGTTCAGTTTGTTTTTGAACCAAAAGTATTAAGAACAGAAAATGTCTTGATAAAGTAATGAGGTTGCACACTCATGACTAGATCAAATGTCGTTTTTCTTTCTTAATTCTAATGGTTTGGGGAAAGAAAGGTGACAAACAAAAGGTTTGGTTGTTAGTAGATGATGGAGTTTGCTTTGTATGTTCTAGTTTGTCTTGCTTGTGCCTTTGTGGTTTATGTTTGGTGCCTATGGTGATAGAGGAATGCAGATTCAAGGTCAACTCGGTCTGCTTACCTTTATAAGGGTTGGATAAGGCCTCTAAGACAATTTCTTGCCTCAAAGATAGGGAGTTATTTTATGATGTATATCGTTAAGCAAGAAAAGCTAAGTTTTGGGTTAGTAGACTGGGAGAATATCCTAGAATTCAAAACACAATGTTTTGGCAAAGGGAGCTTCAAGGATAGGTCGTTGGAATCAGATACTACAAGTTTTCCAAAAGGAGTTGAATTCAGAGGTTAGAACAATGAAAGATGTCAATGCATGCAAGTGTAACAACATTTGAGGAAATCAACTTGGTTCTACATCCCAGCAATGTTGAGGTTTAGAGTTATGCATATACATGCAATGTTAAGAGGAATGTTATTGGATATAGTCATATGGCCATATCTAGTGCTTTCTTGGATTGGTGGAAGATGAGCAATTGGCAGATCCTAGATTGCAGAAAATAGTGAGATTGCTTGGAATCGAGCAAGCTAAGAAAGATAAAGACCTTGGGTTAGTCAAGTAAGATGATATTTCCTAAGTAGAGGGAAAAATAATTTGTGGATAAGAATGAAATGGCATAAAGGTTTCATACTAGGTTCAACAGCCAGAAGGATATGATTGGTCTTTTTAGTTCATAGTAGGATGTTTCAAGGAAAAGTAGTTCGCATGACCAGAACATTTGACCTTGGGTTGAGATAGAGGAATTTAAGTGTTGGAAGAAGAAGCATATCGTTAGGTTTGATATTGTGGGAATGACAAAAGCTAGTGGAGGCAAAGTACACTAAAGAATGAAAGGAGAAGAAAATTCTGAAGTAGTTGAAATGGTGTCCGTGATAGTTAGTGCTGGAGCGGTTAGCGTAGATGATCAAATTCAAGGAAACAATGTATAAAAGTGGTGCTTGCGATATGGGTTTGGTTTTGTTTAGGATCATATACTTCTTGGTGTCGCCAATATGGTAAAGGAGTCATAGTTGCCTACAAGAGGGAGTTGGGGTTGAGATGGTGGTTTGCTACAATTGTGGTCAAGTGAAGTTTACTTCGATGTGTAACGTGTTTCGTGGTGATCGAAGGATTTAAATTCAAATTCAATTTGAATTGTTTCCTTTTCAAGGTTGGGACATAATCTCAAGGGTGAATTGGTTGTTTTCTTAATCTCATTCTTAGGAGATGTGACCTAACGAAGTAGTTTCCTTTGATTAAAAGAGATAAGTCAGTGGTGGCGTATTAAGTATGGATCAAGCTGAAAGGGGGCAGAATGTCATATGAATTAGAATTATCTGATAGAGGCAAGAGAATAATAAATGCAAAGGATCTTAGTGGTAGAAGGGTTTATAGGCGTATTCTAAAGTATATTATAATTTTGCTTTGGAGTGGTGAAGTTCACTTTTGTATTAGTGTCTGAAGTAGAACTCATGCTAGTAGTTCCTAATTGGATGGTTTATGTTGTGAGTGTGAAGTAAGAGAACCAAGTGAAAGGATTGTTGGAGACATAATGACATAGACTCAATATAATCACTGGAATGACTGCAAGTTTGGTGGATCTCTAAAGAGAAATGGTGGTGTGTCAAACCATTCAAGATGAGTATTGACTAAGGTTGGAGTGGCTAGTAGAGCATGTGGTTTTAAAAAGGATGGATATGATGTTGAGAAAATGGAATGTTAAGGCTATCAAAAAGGGAGTTTTAAAGAGTTTTGTAAGTTTTTTAGAGGTTTTGAGGAAGGTTTCTCAACGATGATTGCTTCCTTGTCATGGCAGACATGAAAGGATCATCATTTTGAGTAAACAAATAAGTGACTTTGTGTATGGATTAGAGTAGCGCAACGGGATAGTGTCAAGTGATGCTTATGAATGGTATGAGGTGTGTGAAAAGAACTATCTTACTCATGACCTAGTGGTTGCTACAATAATCAGTTCTTTAAAAACAACAAAGGTGTCACTCTTATGAGTATCAGTCAAAAGTGTTCAATGATCATTTAGAGTTGAAAGTGTGGAGTTGCACAGAGGAAGTTGGACAAGAGAAATATGAGATGGTTGAGTTATGGTTTCAAGTTAGGGTGTCAACCTAGAAGTGAGAAAGTAAAAGTAGATGCTTAACTAGGTAAGGGAAATCAAGATCTTGGCTTGACAAGGCAAGAGTAAGAGTTGGTGGAGAAGTATAAGTGATTGAGTTAGGAAGAGAAGATGGGAGGGGATTTCATTAGTCTAGTCACCTGACTAGAACTAGTGAGTTTCTCAAAAAGGTTGGAAAAAGGAAAATCGAACAATCTTAGTTTGAAATGTATCATAGAGTTGCTAGGTACAAATGAAACTAGAGATTTCAAGTCAAGGAAGATATGGTTCTGAGGTTTTGTAGAAGGATGGTTACAAGTTAAGGGATCAGAAATGAAGATAGGATGCCAAATGAATCTAGTGGTTGTAATAGTTGAAAGTTTTAATTTGGAAATGGAATACCTTGGTAGTGAACTTTGTTACGCTTGGTTGAAGTCAGTAAAAGAAGCAAGATGTTATAAGTGTTGCTATGAATAAAGGTGATCAAGTTAGTGGAATGATGCTTCAAGGACAAGATAGTGTGTAGTGACAACTAACATGATGTAGTTTGAGACTTGAAGTTATCTAAGATTTTGGTGAAAACCTAGAAAAGGTAATAGAGAGCATATGGAAGGTGAGTCAGTATACCATATACGAATTGGTTGGTCAGGTATGAAGGATCATTCCAATTTTAAGGTTGGAGGTTGGGAGTTGCTTTGAGAGTAGTGGCTAAACCAATCTACACTGTTGAACATCTAACACTTAGCACAGAGGCAGAGCTTCTAATGAGTATAAGTGTTTGAGTTGTTAAATTAGTCATGTCTAAGTGGTGGTTGTTACAGAAAGGGAAGAGAACATAGTTTTCCTTCTACCTCATGAGTGAATTTTCGAGGTCGAAAATTTTTGTTGTTGGAGAGATTGTAAAACCTACTTTCTGATTTAAAAAGTGTTGGGCCTGGTTTTATGAGAGAGCCTAGAGTCAGTCCATTTGCTTTTCCAGGATCTCTTTCAATTGCCCAAATACTCCCATTCTACACCATCAAACCAAAACATCTCACTCATTTCTCCCCTGTCTGAAACAGGAGTTGTGCTAGGATAGTTGCAAAACTCTCCTCCGATCTAGTGGAACTATTTTTCACCATGTAAGTTGAGCTCAAACTCCCATTTTCCTCCCTTTCCATTTTAGTTGCTTCGGTTCTATCCAGGGTTCCTCTTTAGAGCCTTATTCTCGTTCATGTGTGCATGCTTTTCAGCTCTATATTATGTCTTTGGAACAGTGGTATTGTTATTGTTAGAGCTCTCTTCCATCAAGTCGTTTTCCTAGTGTCGAGTTAAGGGAAGCTAGGGCTTAGAAACCCCCTTTTTTTAGTCTCTTGCATGCTTTTGGTTTCAAATCATGCTTAAAATTATGGTTTGATGTTCATGGTTGTGTTTTTTGTTTTTTGGGGATTTTGGGTTTTTGCATGTTGAAACTAGTGGAAATCTGATATTCTAGCTTAAGCGAGATCAATCTAGCTTAAGCGAGATCAGTCTAGCTTAAGCGAGAATTTCTAGCTTAAGCGAGAATAGAATAATTTCACTTTTCTCTTTGTTTCAATTTTAGCTTAAGCGAGAATTTCTAGCTTAAGCAAAATCAGTCTAGCTTAGGTGAGAATTGTTGCAGAATTTTAAATTCCTTACTTTAACTTATGATTAACTAAGTTAATGTTAAAAATATGATGTATGAAGTTATACATGTATGGTGTGGCACTTTTTTGACCTGTATTTGATGTGTTTAGCATGAGATTATAATGTTGAGATGACATGTGGAATGTTGTTGGTAAAAGAGTTTCATGGGAAACTCTTGATGACAGTGTGGTTAGTGTATGCCTTGATATAAGAGATGTATATAGATAAAGGAAGGTATCCTGAACTTTGATAATCGTTCACACTCATATAGAGTAGAATGAATTATGTGGTAAGAGTGGTAGGAGGTCCTAGTATTGGGAGGTGTTTGAGCTTGAGACAGAATGGGATTAACCTGGTGTGTGATTGGGTGATAAGCTCTTGTGTCTAGACTCTATAGAGTTTAGAAACCAGCACAGGTTCATACTTCCTTTAGAATTCTATATCAAACGCATAATCTAGATAATTGAGTTTGAGGGTCTTGCATTGCTTGCCTTCACACATGCCTTGTGTGCTTACTGAAATGCATGTTTAAGAATCCGCTTGTATACTTATATGATAAAAGATATTTTTATCTCTAGCTTATCCTTTCTCTCTGTGTTTGTGTTTCTGTTTGATTTCTTTTTACGATGATCACCAAATCCTTGGTGTGAGCAGACGTGGAGGCTCTTGGTTATCGTGATGTTGGCAGGGAAGCTAGTGTTTAGTAGGCTTTCTAGATCCTTTATTGCTCATTGTTGAGCCTTTCTCCTTGTGTACTTTTATTTTGTAGTTTCTTGCTCGGTAAGAAAATTTCCAGCTTAATTTAATCTGTGTTTAGATTTTGTTCATGGCATTGTGTTGTGCCTTTGGGTTTCCATTCCAGTATCGTATTTGGGATAAGTGTAATGGTTGTTTCTTTTTTACTTTCTGTCAGTGCTTTGTTTTATACTATAAACATATGCATTCTATTTATTAGAATTATTTTTCTTTAAATAGGGATATTACATTTTTTTCATAACCAATTTTTAATTGTGGCTTGATTATCATATATTTTTTTTAAAATATGTCTTTCAATTTTCGATTAAATTATGATAAATTATTTTTTAATTTTAAATCCTTTTTTTAAATAGGTAGATTGATTAAGAATAGAAGAATAAATTTATTTTTGTTAAAAGTAACGAAAGAGAAGCTATAGTGGATATGAAAACAAACAAAACTCAACTTCTTTACCCAATTTGAAACATCATATAAATAATCTAATTGTTCAAGTAGAGGAGTTCTTCTTTACTCTTCAAAGAATTAAAAGGGATGAGTTTGATATTAACTCTTTCTAATGGATATAAGAAGAAACGTCATCAAAGATGAGGATATCCGATGAGTAAAAAAGATGAAATTAGATAAGCTTATTTAAAGTGGCACTAACACAAAATGGGCCTATAACGTCACCTATTTGACGTCAGTCCACGAAAGTCCCGAAGTAAAAAATGACCGGTGGCGTTTTTGCAATTAAAAGCACAAAATTAACGTCGGCACCCTAAGGAAGAGACGTCTTTATTCAGTTTGACATCAATGTCGACAGGTTAGACGTCAAAGGATGTCGGATTTCAAATCCCTAACGTCAAATGACTTCTGTTTTTCAATTCTCCGACGTCAAATTACGTCTATTTCTCGATATCCCGACGTTAAATGTTATAAAGAAACCAGAGGCAGCGCCAACAACACTGTTCCTTTGCACACTTTCATTTTTAGGGTTAACCAACACCTTTGTTGATGAGTGGGAGGACGAAGGAAGATTAGTTTTTGGTCATGAAACCTCCAATGCATGTAAGAGGATGTGCTCGCTTGGGGTTTTTTTGAGTTTTGATCCAATGGTTTTCTCCTTTTCGTATTGCAGCAACGTGATTTGTGCTAGGCGACAATGCGATGACGAGCTCCAAAACTTTCAGCAGCGTGACGACCTTTGATTGCACAATTATGTTGTAACTATTGCTTACTCAAAGGGACTCTCTCTTAATATCACTCTATGTTTTTCTGTTATTATTAGCTCACCTCATTTTTTCCATTTACCTTCATTGTTAGGTCACTCATATGACTGCTTTATTATTTATTTTTTTAGATTTGGGTTTTGATTTATTGATATTTGTAGTTTTTTGTAGAAGGTTTGTGAAAGAGAGTTATGGCAGGAGGTGGGGGAGCTTCGTTGCCTAAGATTGATGAGCCACAACCACAACCACCAAAGGATTAACTATCAAATGTTTCTTATTGCACAGCGTGAGTTTTTGTTTTTGTTTTCCTGTAATAGTAGATTCGATTTCTGTTTGGTTTTGCTTTGAATTTGATTCCTCTGTCATCTTTATCGAAATGGTATATATTTAAAAGCATGCTTTGTGATTTTGACATTAATTGTTTGCACATGTTGGTTGTTTATTTGTTTTTTAAACTGATTGTAAGTTTGTTTATGTTTGACATGGGTTTTGAATGAAATTAAGGGGGAACTAGGAAAAATAAGGAAAAGAGTTATTAGCAATTAATTCACGGTTTTGGTTCAGGGATGTGGGTTCTGGTTTATGAAAGTGCAGCCAAAGGACGTCTGTTTCATTTATAACCAACTTCAAGGGACGTCGGCTTTTTTCTCAAACATCAATTTTGACGACAGCCAATGAGACGTCGGAGTTTGGACAGACGCCAAAAATTGAAAATAACAGACATTAAAAGTCTCTTTTGTGTTAGTGTGGTATTTGTATCTATACAACTTTATAAATTTTGAATATATTATTTTAATTTTTTAAAATTATTGGTCAAAATACGCTACTATCTCTACTTTTAACTTTCAAATTAAACCAAGGGTATATTAATTTGATTTCGGTAAAGAAACAAATTAGTTTATTAAAAATTAAAAGAAAATTATGAAATAAAGATAAAAATCAATTTTCTAAGAAAATAAAATAAAATAAACAACAAAAATAATTTAACCTCAAAAGCTCGAATCCGTACAAAATTAGTTAATTAGTTAATCCATGAAATTTTACCGAACACCACTCTAACTTTTATAAACTTATCTTAAAAGTAATCGTTTAAAAAAAAGTACGGTATTTTTCTTTTGTATTTACAAATTCTCTTTATAACGTTTATAAACACCTTTTGAAAGCAATAGTTCAAAAGAAGTAATTTTTTCTGTTTTTTTAATTTTTTTCTAACTTCTAATATTATTAGCTCTGCTTTCTGTAAATATAAATATTTTCGATGTATTTTCATTTCAAAAAGGACAAATTTATTTTTCTGAAAAAGGGACAAACAAACGGTCCTATTAATCTCCTTAAATATGTATACTTATAGAATTTTTTTAAAAACATGATACATTATCGATTAAAGATTGGTTCTGATTATGATATTAATAAGTGTCTCTCCCTGTAATTCTGGCACGAAGAAAGCATAAGATGGTGAATGCTATATGCAATGGAATGAAAAGATACCAAAGCAAGAAGAAAGGCAGAAATAAATTTTTTAAATGAAAATTAAGAGTTAGATACCCAAATCAAAGGCATAAGAAACCTATCTGTCCTAGAAGCTTCTTCATATTTACACAAAATATTGGTAGTTAGCACGTACCATACTTAACCACTTTTTGTTTTATAATAAACCAATTATATTATAATTTACTTAAAAGCATATATATGCCTTTTTTTATGATTCCATATTCTCTATTAATTTTTTTATTATTATTTTCTGTTGAACACTTAAAATACATAATATTGATACTTTAAATATTTTTTTAATATATCTTAAAATTTTAAAATTAGTGACCATCAAAATAAAGTACAATAGAATAAAAACTATAAAAGATCAACATAGAATCCAAATTTTTTACTCACTTTTTCATTTTCTAGTTCAAATTCAAATAAGAAACAAGTGAAATTGAATCAATAAATTTTATACTTCACTCATGAAAAGATTTAATAAAATGAAATCCAATGTTTGTTGCTTTAAAAAGATGCCAAAATGTAACTCTTTTTTTTATACTTCTCCATAATGTCTTTTGAGATATTCTTTTTTGTAATTTCAACTCTAAAATTTGAATGAATTTGGAAAATGTGACTAGTTATTGCACTGGGCCTGGTCCACCCATTCACTACTATATGGGGTTAAGTGCATCTGAAATAAATAATGAAGCTGGACCAAAAATAAATAAATAAATAAAGAGCATTGCAGAAAGAATAAGTGCACTCCATCATCCCCTCACCTTCTTTTCATACCCATTTAATTAATTTATTTCCCATTTGACATGAATAATCTATTCAAAATCGAATCTTTATTTTAAAATTTCCCTTTTTATTTTCAACTTATTATATATGTACAGAGTTCCTGCCAGCTAACTTTTTTCTGAAACCCAACAAGAAATTTGCAAATGTTTCTCCTACTTTTCTTTTTTCATCTTTTCTTATTCCTTTTGACCAAAAAAAAAAAGTGATAATTAAAGCTAGATGAAAGCTGGTTCTGGAGTAGCATTTAGTTGTAATCCTACCAATGCCATTAACATAATTTTATTGTACAACTTTATTAGGTATTGAATAATAAAAGCTTAATATAATGCTAATAATAAATTAGGTCAAATGTAAGAAATAGAAATAAATCTACTTCCCGATTATGTGCATAAAAGTTAATGCGCTTAAATCTACTAATGCAGCTTCATAAAACTATTAAATCATGCCAATTGATTCTCTACACACTTTTCGGAGCCATGGTGCAAGGCAAGTAAAAAACCTTTATTTGAAACAAAATATTTATAGAAAAAAAAAACTATCCAAAAATATAATTGATTACTAACAATACATCTACTTTGAAAAATAAAATGTAATGTTGATAACAATTTTTTTTCACCTAAAAGTAAGTTCATGATCTTGTAACATAATTGTCTATTTTTGTAACGAGTAACTGCTTTAGTTATTTCACTAGTTGACTTCTATTATCAAATTAATCAAAGTTAAAACACTGTACATTGTACTGTAGTTAATGTCGTGAACTTTAGAGCTGACTAAAAGTACCAAAACATTTAATGTGTCATCCATGTTATTGTCCTCTACACATGCTTGCTTATAGGATTCGTATTTCTATCTAATTAAGATATGTTTTTCTTGTTTTAATTTGCTTAAGGAGTTGCACTAACAAAGTCTTAAAGTTAAAACTTTACAGATGAACAACAGTTTTTTTTAATTTTGAAATAGGCGTTTAAAAACTTGCTATAAATATAGATCACAATTATTAGAAACATGCTGTAAACAGGTGAAACAAATGTGTGGTTGAAGATTAGTGTTGTACTCAAAGAACACATAAATGGTAATTATTATTAACCTCACTTAAACCTTTCCCATGCGATTTGGTTGCTGTCTTTCATAAAATAAAAATAAAAAATCGTATCTTCCGAATAACTATTGGTACCAAGTAATGATATGATAGGTTGCTTTGCATAAATTGTCATTGACACATTTTTGTAATAATTTTCATCAAGTTACTAACAAGTTGTTGGATCACAAATAATGAATCCTCCCTAATGATGTATCATGCATGTGAGGGGAGGTAAAATTGTGTGAAACTGTTGAATTATTTTTTTAACTTATGACATGGCGCCGCATTAAATCAATAGAGACAAATCACACCTCACCAAATCCTCCACCTTCAACTTAATTACATTTAATTTTGTCATATCTACAACACCTCAATTCCAAACTAACATATATTTTCTACAAATTATGTTTAAATATTAAATTTAAATGGTATCAATTACTCTCAGATGGATTAAAATTCACATTAAGATCTTAGCATTGATTCTCTAATTAAAGTTAAACTCTGAAATTGGAAAGATAGAGAAAATTAATCTACTCTCGATTTTCCATGAGAATTCTCTCACTATACAAGAAAAAAAAAGTACTCTATACCTCTTTTTTGGAGACGGACAACTAATAATATTTTTTTTCTCTCTCTTCACCAAAAATAGATTCAAATCTTCCTCCGTCCAACACAGCCTCCCTTTCCGTTACCGTCACTGATACGATGAGAAAAACTGCCTAACTATCCGCCATAGCCATGACCTCGCCGTCACTATCCTCGTCTCCGATGTCTTCGCCGTCTTCGTCCAGCCACCGCTCCACGGGGGCGCACTCCGCCTTGTGCCGGAACTTCCAATCGAGCGCTTGGCACGCGCGTGAGCAATAGTTCACCGCGCCACACACAGAACACCTTCGAAACTCGTGCTTCCTGGACTCGGGCCGCCCGCACCCCGCGTGTGAACACAACCTCAGCCCCTGTCCGGGCGAACCGCCGCGAGCTGCGAACCACTCCGCCATGAATCGGCTCGCCGGATGCACCTCCGGCGTCGGGACGTTACATCCGAAATCGCTGAGCAACGGACATCCGATCCCCTGCCGAAGCTGTGGCTGAAGGTTGCACGTCAGCCAGTGGCGCGCGGCGGCGCTCGTCGACAACACGGCCGCGAGCTCCCGCGCGTTTGCCTGCACGAGGAACCGCCGCCCCTCGGCGATGTTCTGCCGCACGCCGTAACCGTCTTGCAGGCAGTGACCGAGCTCGCGCAGCGCGTCGACGTGGCCGAGAAACGCCGCTCTGGCGCAGAGCGCCACGCCGGCGCGTAAGTCCTTGTCGCTTTTGGTTCCGCCGCTGCCGTTAAACTGAATCACGGCCAGCGAGTACAGAGCACGCGCGTGGGAGTTTATCGCTGCCTTCGCCATTAAAGACGCGCCGCTCCCTCGGTTTTGCAAACAGTAGAACCGAATCTGCACACAAAACAGATAGAAATCAACAAGTTAGATTTTTGAAAAAGCAATAAGAATTAAGAATTTGTTCACAGAAGAAAGTATTTTTGAAATTTCCTAACTTGAATTTCAGGTTAACTCACCATGCCTAAAGTGTAACAGGCTTCAACATTTCCGGCATCCGCACAGTGTTTGAGGAAACGGTGCGCCGAATCGCACCAATCTTTGGCTCTAATAGCGAAAGCTCTGGGTGAGACTTTGGACAAAACAAGCGAATGTAGTGCTAACTTGTTTAATCTCCTACACCTGTTCCACAAACACTAGAATCAGACACCGTCCAGAGAAAAAATGTAAGAAGAATAGAGAAAACAATGGTTGAAAAACTACGCACGTGATTAAAACATTGAGAAAATCGGAAGGTTTAGTGGCGGTAGAACTAAGCTTGCAGAAGATAGAGATTACAAGGTCATCCGGCAAAGACTCAAAAAAATCGTAATCGGTAACGGTTTTTTCCGGCGTCTTCTTCTGCCTTTTTCGGCTATAAATAAAGGAGTCTCCGGCGACATGCACACGCATATGCATGTGCAGATCCTTGTTTTTATTGGCAAGCCTCACATCCGAACACATCCTTGACACTACTCCAGAATAGCAAGCTCCTCTCCTTGTTCTCATGTCCTTCGTTAACCACTTCTTCTTCTTCTTCTCTTTTTTCTTGTCTCTCCCTTGAGAGATAAAAGGGAAGAAAACCTAGGTAGCAAGTTATATATAGGAGGTAATGCAATGTGATGGTATGAATCTCCAAACCTGGACCACAACAACATCAAAGACACTGCCAAGGTTTTTAAATACCTCTTCAAAAATAAGTATGTATATGTAACCGGACACAACAAATGTTAAGGTGGGACCACAACTACTTAATTACTTAAACAGCCCTAATGTTGTCGTTTGTGCTGGTCAAACTTGGTTGACCCAGATCCGCACCCTCGTCCTGCATAACTTGATGCTCTGAATATTAAAAATTTAAAAATTGCTCTTATTTTGTACTGCCAAAGAAAATGCTTTTCTCTTGTCTGCAGCATACCTTTGATTTTGAACAGTCTATTCTTCTTCTCATCCTACGTGAGTTGTATGTTTTAACAAGATAACAAGATAAAGGAATGGGTAAATAATATGCTGAGAGTTTGTTTTAAAAGCGGTTAAATTTGTTGAGTGAAACAACTAACTTCAGTTATTTTGAAAATTCAAGTTAACCCCAGGTTTAAAACAACATTCGCTATTCTCGGATGTGCGCGTGATAGACACGTGGTTCTTGGTGCGTGGCCGTTAGGAACGTGTTTGAGCAGGCAGTGACATTGGAGTGGGCAATTTCAGGTACCGAATCCTGGGCACTCGTTTAAGACCAAACTCATCTCGAGGTCAAACTACGATTCAGCAACTGCTTCAGTTACATTACACTACTCTTCCCCCTTTTTACAGTTTATTATCTATTTTGTTTTTTTAGTTCATTCCATTCAAAATTATTTGTTTCTCTAAATTTATACTTCCAGGGATGATTTGTGGTACAAAAGTAATATCAAATAACTATTTTCCATACTAACCTTGTCAGAATAATCAGTTATTGACCAAACTATTTTTATTTTGACCCATACCAGTATTGTAACACACATGAAAAAAAAAAACAACTTTATATATTCCGTTAACTTTACTAAATTTGATTTTGACTCTTGTAATTTTAAAAAATAAATCAAAGACTTCAAACTTAAAATAATATACAAATTAACATTCATTTTAACCTTATCACAAGTCACTAAATATAAAAAGTAATTCAAATCATAAATTTTATAAATTGTGGCCTTATTCACCGGAAATAATAAATGACAATTTTCATGAAAAGTAAAATGTGAATATAATATGAATTTTACTTTTAATTAAATTAAATTAAATTAATATTTATTATTTTTATTCATTTAAATTCAAAATTAAATTTTAGAGTATATCTTACTCAAGTTTGACATTATAAATAGAATGCTGTTAATGTGCTTTAGAAATAACTATTATAAATAAAATAAAAGTAGATACATTGATTTATATTAAAGTCCACCATGTGTGACTTTTTTTTCTTATTCTATAGGGAAATATAAGATAAATTAAATTTTATATAATAACAAATTGTAATTAGTAAACATTTGTACAACATAAAATTGAATATATATTTATATAAAATAAAATAAATGCTACAATTAAATGTAATATAAAATTATTTATACTTAGTAATACTTTTCAAAAGCTATTAAAAATTAATGTCATTATTAAAATAAAATAAAATAAATTGATAATCAATTAGGGAAGTTTATGTTATGGTTGACTAAACCTTATGTAACTCTAGAATTAGTCTATTACATAAAGTAGTAAAATTGTTTAAAAGCATGAGTTATAGCAGTTTGAAAGGCTACCCAAATCTGCATGGTTAAGAAAATAGTTTAGCTTAAAGATAATTTACCAAACAATGTATAAATTTGTGTATATCCAAACACTAAGAGAATTTTGGGTAAGTTTATTTATTGGAATATAAATTGGACCTCATTAAAATAAAAGTATATTTAAAACAATTCGGACTCAACTTGATTTATTGGCATAATACATTAATACGATAAAATTGTAGAATCAAAGGAGTATTTATAAATAAAATTAAGGAAATTCTTATTCTAAGATAATTAACCCGTCAATTTGTAAGCAGATTAATAATATTTTTTTAAAATAAATTATACCTTTTAGAGGTTAAAAATCACATTTATTTTACTTACAATCATACAAATAACATTTCGTAGTCCGTTGTTATAATAAGAACTCATTCAAAGTATTAAGAAACTTTAAATTTACTTTGAACTTCTAAAAAATTGAAACAACTATAGCTCTTTTAAACACTAATAAGCCAACCTTATGAATACAAGTATAACATGTTACATAATATATTATCCAGTAAGTTAAAAAATTATATTAATATATAATTGTTTCAACAATTTTTTTTTTTATAAAGAATATATGAAATTGGGAAAATTTAAGATATTTTAATTTATACCCAAAATACACCTGATATTTAAATATAATTTCTTTAAAAATGACTTTCAATCCAGGTTAGTATATATATATATATATATATAATTGTATTAACATCAATTTAACCAATTGTAATAACCTTGTAATATAGATTTATTTTTCTTATAATAGATATTATCGCCATTAATTCGGTTGAGAGTTTTATTTTTGTGGCTCTATAAAAACTTATCACACAAAAATAGGCCATATCCTTGTTTGTTGATTAGTCTAGCTTTCGTTTTCAATTTTTTTTATTCAATCTTCTGGGATCCGTTTTTCAAACACGAGCTCCAAACCAAAATAGATAACATTTAGGATAAGAGCAAGTTAAAAGGGTCATCAATAAATATAATATCATAACATTTGTTTAAAAATTGAAAACTTTTAGAAGAATATCTAACATTAAATTGAGTTAAAATAACTCTTTAGTGTATTATAAACATAATCTAAAATGTATTAACTCTAATTTGATAAACTCCAACACCGTTCACAATGACTGAAAAATGTGTTGAGGTGTAAATGATTGGTGCATGGAAACGTGGCTTATGGGGAAGCTCCGTAGGACCTTAATTAACGTAACAACCTTAAAGAAAGACGTGGCGAGGAGTAGCTAATGTGTCATGTTGTGTTAGCAGTTGCAATAAGTTGTAACCTTCGAGTATGGAAAAAAAAAAAGAAAAAGAAAAAGAAAGAAAGGTTATAAGTTGTATTAGGGTTAGGAGATGTGAGTTAGAGTCCATTATCACCAATCTCATCACTTAGATACACGAATGAGACGTGTGTTGTGTGTATGAGATTATAGCATCTCCTATTCTATCCATATCTATAAATACTCATCGCACAACCTATCATTCTACATTTGTCTACCACAACCCAATCCTAAAACCCTACCCACTTTCACTCCTACTACACGACACATCCACTCTTCTACTACATCTATGTATATCTACATCAACTTTTTAAATTCTTATAGTAATATTCTTTCTTTTTATTTATATTAAACATATTGTTTTTACCTAAGTTTTCAAAGTTTTAATATAATATTTTTTAAATTAATTAATAGCTTTTTTTTGTTAGAAATATAAATATGCGTTTAAGTTTTACGTTAGATAGAATTGAAAAAGTTGAGCACCATATAAGAAAGCACACCTATAAATCTACTGTATTAAGATTTTGAGTTAGAGTGCAGTCAGTACAAGAAATACTAGAATTACTAATGAATATTTATCGACGAATTTTTGATCGTCGGTAATATCACTTTATCATCAAATTTATGCACTTGCAGATGAATAATGACCGTCGATAGTTTATGTTATTTTTTTTTTGTAATTAATCAATCTCTTATATAAATTGAATTTATGTCTGTTTGGTGTTGTGTCTTTATAATGAATTTTTTTTAAAATAAAATTGAAAGATTCATCATTGTTATTCTATTTGAATATTGAGAATGAACATTTTAAAGAATGTCTACAAAATTTGTATTATCTTTAAACAGAGAAGTGTTTAATTAATTTTTATAGTGAAACATAAAAGTTGAAGAATAATTGTTAGAGACGGAAATAGTAATGGAAGAAAATGCAATGGAGTGTGATGTAGATATTATATGTGATGATAAAATGGAAAAGGGAATATATATAATATATATAGAAGATTTGAAAGGAAAGGTGGAAAAGAGAGGCGTGTTGAGGTGTGGCGTGGTGGCTGCTATGCTACACTGTGGGTGGCTTCGCTTTGTGATGAACAAGATATGAATCTTATCCTCATTTTGTCTTTTTTTTTGGTTAATTTTTTCATCCTTCTTAGTCACTTGTTCTCTTCTGTTCTTTCTGCCACCCACAAAGGTTACTTCTCTTTTCTTTCTTTTTGTATGTGACGTATACACCTCTCTCATTTCTCCTTATGTTTTCTTCTGTTAACGTCACTGCTGCTCCAAACAATCCTATTCAAGGAATATTGCCTCTAAATAAATATTTTTCACATTTTTTTAATTAAATTAATATGTTGTCAATGGGAAGACCTCATAAAAAGTTATAATTAAATTCTTCCATGGAAGTTTAGTAGTCAATAAATCCGTGATTATTCATATTAAAAATATAGTTATTAAAAGGATTGATTTTATATATGTCAAAAAGTTTCGTAATAATTATATTCAAATGTGTGATCTTGGTTATTGACAGAGATAGTAATTTATTTTATTTTATTTTATTTATCTGAATAGAGGTGTGTAAGAAAAAATTAACAAATTTTACTGTAGTTCATTTTTTAAACGTGGTCTAATTCGATTCATTTCAACATGTTTTCTCTAAATTTGATATTTTAATTACTTTTTGTTTTGTTCTTAAAAATGATGTCAATGTTCTAATTTAGAAGTAAGATATTTGAGATGTTTTTTATATTAGAGTTTAAAATGCCTCAAATGATTTAAACAAAGATGTATTTATATTATTTTTAACTTTAATTCTTAAATAAATTAGAGATTTTGAAATTAACATTATAGATTTGATATGTATAATTTTTTAATTAATTCATATCTCTTTCGTTTTCAAGTATTTGAAAAATCTTGCCAAAAAGAAATAGAATTGATGGTATAGTACAACGATGAAGTCATTCATATGCATTATTGGATTGTGTGACAAGTTAATAGGGAAATCGTAGAGGCAAAATTGAAGACTCCACGACATCCCATGATACCTTCGTCCTTATGCACATTATTATTGAGAGACATCTCAACTAAAAAAAAACATTATATTATTTTTTTTCTGCTGCATAGACACAGCATATATTATTTTTGCATTAAATTTGTTTTTAAATATAAATATAATAAATTAATATTAATAATGTCTTCCTTGATTATTTTATTAATATAAATATAATACAATTAAGATATGTTGTAATGATATAAATTTTAATTAAACAAAAACCATAGTATCTAATACTTTTTTTCGACTAACTGCCCAAGTAATTATAACGAAAGTTATATATAAATATAATGGGTTATATAATATTAATATTATTAAAAGTAAATTGACATTAAAAATAATGAAAGGTAACGAAAAAAAAGATCCTTAAATGGTATAAAGAGAGTATGTTGGGAACTAAAATGGCAAAAAGAGGGGTTGGTTGTTAGGAGAGAAGGTGTTAAAAAGGGAGAGGGTGGCTATTAGGTTAAGCTTGAGGCTGCAATAGAAGTAAAGTGGGGAAAAGTTTCGTTGTTTCCTTCTCCTTCGAATCTAAAGTTGTAAAAAAGGTGTTAGGTGGGACCAGAATTTTGTTGGGAGGTTTCTGGACAGCTAAGTTGTTCCCTCTCATTGATGCACGCCTCTTGTCCAAAACAAACTCACGCTGCTGTCACTACTCTCATTTCCCACGCAAAATACATTTTTTACCTTCAAACCAAATGAAACAAAAACGTATCCAACAATACAACCACAACAACATTAACTTTCTTTTACTAACACTTCCAATTTCTTTCATCATTTTGCCCTCTTCTTTTCCTTTTCACCCTTTATTCCTGTCTCTTGCTTCTCTATTTACATTGCCATTCATTTAATAATCGGATGCCTTCTCCATATATGTTGCTTAACCACTTCTACTTCTAAACCATGCAATAATTCCAAACCTTTTTAAATTATACCACTATTATTCAATATATTCAAAGTATTTTCATAAACCAAAAAGAACAAAAAATAAAATCGTGTGATACTATATGTTTCGGGTGTCGGGAGCCTAATTTTCACTTAAATAATTTTGTCCAATCTTCCACTTAACCTTTGGTTTACCGCTTGATGATGTGACATGATGATAACCGATTGGCAACATGCGCTAACACATTAGACATGGACTCAACCTAATTATAAAATTACTTTGGGATAATGTCGGCCATCGACATTTGGTTAGCCGACTGTCCCATATAGTACACAAGCCCCCAAGCTTTGAGTGAGCTATTGTGCCGAAGCGAAAAAGTTTTATAATGCCGCTCGTTCATTATTTCGGGGGAGTCGTTCAATGCGTCAAGGTGGAGGGTCACATCGTTTAGGATTGTGTGATGGGATCTGATACTTCGTATTTCATGTCTGTCAGGCAGGATATGAAGAGTCATGTCTTTTTGGACCGTTGACGGTTAAGAGATCTAACACTTCTCATGATAGCAAGTGTCTCGAAAATTTTCTATAAATAGAAATGTGTGGTCCTTGTCATTTTTACACTTTTCCTACTTCTGTCTTCACACACTCCGCTCGATTGCATTCTTTGGTTATCAGGTAATAATATCTCATGTGGTCATTTCTAGCTTGAAGGGGTCTTTTGGTTGGGAGGGAAGAGGGTACGTCAACAACAATTCATCATTGTCATATTCTCTTGGGTCATCTTCAACTTCTGGGGGGTCTCTCGATCGGGTAGCCCCTACCGGGAATAGTACCACCAGTCCTAGGAATGCAAGGAACAAGGGTTCTTCTGATTCGGCTGGCGGGGGTCCTCGAGTGGCTCATCAAGAGGAAACACAAGGATCAGACAACGATGAGTCTAACGTGGTAGAAGTGCAAATTGAGACTACCGCTGAGGGGGACACGTTAGATCTCCACTTGATTCCCAATTATGATTGGTCGCTGCACAAAGCCAAAGATTATGCCACTCGTTATCAATGGCCTAACGACTTAGGTCACTTTACTGAACAACTTCAAATTTTTAAGGATGATGTTGAGAATGATGCCCTTTGTTTGAGAATATGCATTGTGTCATGGTCGGGAAGGGTCGAAGCTAGACTTCTTTTTTGTCTATGCATGCTTCTTCACCGATCTGCATATCTTGCTTCCATTCGAGGACTATCAGATAGGGGTTCAAGGACTATCAAATGAGGATTGAACCAACGATGACACCAAAATTAACAAGTGAAAGATGATTTTAGGTAGTACCCATGCAATGAGGATGGTGCTACTCCAAAAAGAAGTTGTGAGGATAAAAAGTACCCAATGACTAAAACACAAGAGTAGAATTAAAGGGATATTGTACTACGGTGGTAGTAAATTTAATAATTATCTATCGTAGACTAAAGGCGGACTTGTTTAGTTCTTATTACAAATTAGTGTGATTTATTCTCGCACTTTTAGGGAATGACCACATAAATGGTCTAGTTGTGTTGAAGGTTTCCTGGGCAAAATCTTGCATGTGTGTGGTTTGTTGTTATACACCTTAGAACATTTTATTGGGTCTTTTAGGTTATAAGAATTTGTGTTTTATGTAAAAGGGGTAGAACACCCCAAGTGTTCCATATTAATTTTATTTTTTGATGATAAGAAAAATGGGTTGATTATAGAAAAATGAATTTGAAACCTTCCCTTCTAGGTCAGAAGCAAGAAGAGGTGAACAAAATTTTACGAGTCTAATTCACACTTTAGTAAAATCATAGTTAGAGAATTTTATATTAACACATACCATGAAAGGACAATTAGAGATGATGGAATGTTTGAGCCACTACTCTAGATGAACTTTGCTTCCAAAGTCTTTGTCTTCTATGATGCATTGGTACTATTGTTTTGAAAATTTTAAGAGTTTAGAAAAATTAAAACTTCATCTGATGATAATAGATGAACATGACTCTTTGTCTCTCTTTCATTTCATGAAATTCTACAAAATCATCAAACCCTAAGACTTCATCTACAAATTTTGAAAGACAATAAAGAGTTTCGTCTAGCACAAACATCAAAGAAAGAAAAGATAGATTTGAGCAAATAACTCTTGCATGAAAAGGATTGATGATTTCAATTGAGAATATGAGACCTACATGAAAAACAAGTGAGGATTATCATTTGAATTAAGTTTATTTTAAAGGTTAAGTATGTCTTTAGTCCTTGAACTTTGATGCGAAATTGAAATTTGTTCTTGTCTAAAACTTTGACACATTTTGTTTCTAAAACTTGAAAAATGAATGGATATAGTCCTTTTAAGCCAATTATGTTAATTTTTTTTTACGTGACAACATTTTTCAACTAACATTGAAGCGAGAACATGTAAAACGTTGTAAACAACTTAAACCCTAGAATGGAATGCATTTGACACATTAATAAAATTAACATAATTGGGTTGAAAGGACTATATTCGTTCATTTTTAAAGTTTAGAGACCAAAATGTATCAAAATTATAGATAAGGACAAATTTCAATTTCACGTGAACTAAAAACACATTTAACCCTTATTTTAAACTAAGTATTGATGAAAAATTGCACCAAAACTGAAATCACTTTAGGGAAATGTAACAAAATTTAGAGTCTTAACCTATCTTTTGACAAAACTACATGCCATAGGTTTTATTAGAGTTTCAACAAATAAAGCAAGACTACAAACTTATTGAAAAATGCAATCCATGATCACCCCTAGTTAGGTTGACTTGGTGATTCAAGTTGTGGATAGTTTGTGAAGTCCATGAAAAAAACATGTTCAAATTGTGAGTTGAGTGTAAAAGGTCCACATTTAAAATTTTGTGTCATTCTTACTAATTCATGTTTTGAAATTTGAGTGAAACATTGAGATTTCATTTTTTGAAATCTATTCAAATAATCATCTATGCTCTCATTATTAAGTTTTTTCACATTCATTAAATCTATCAAGCTCATTTGGTTTTCCCCTTTAAAGAATTGTTCATGGAAATTCCTTTCCAATTGAACCCAATTATGATTTGAGTTAAAAGGGTAAGGTTGTAAACCAAGTGAAAGCGTTATTAGTTAGAGAACTGGGAAAATATTTCATATTCAAGTTCTCACTCAAGGACAAATCCCCACACTCAATTTGATATATTGCATCATGTTCTAGTGTGGATTCCCTAATTTCTCTAACAAATTTAGAGAACCTAAGTATTTTGTATGTTCACTTTATCGACGGATCATACGTCGGTTGGTAATTATTGACAGATATATCCATAAGAAATTCAAACAATTACCGATAGATATATATGTCGGTAATTACCGACGAACTTATGATCCATCTATAAATTTTACAAATAAGCAAGTTACCGACAAAATTTTGCCTGTCGAAAATCCGTCAAAAATTACTGATGGATATCAGCATTTACCAATGGATATTGCCGTCGGTAATACAAGATTTTCTTATAGTGAAAGTTCAATCTTCATATCTTGTTAGGCATTTGATTCCCGTAGTTGATTTGCAGGTTATTTGGATTCCATATTCCTTCTTTTGTTCTGTCTCATGTTTAGTATGATATACCGATATTTCAATTTAGGTCACGTAGCTGTATTCGACATGCATCTGTTTGATATATTACTGATACTTATCAATGAAGTGTCTAATCTATAAAATAATAATATTTTTATGATGACAATAATTTATAATTTTTTTATTTTGGCAACATTTATTACATATGATTTTAATTTAGATTCACACAATAACAATCATATATTTATCATGTTTATAAGAATTTTTTGTACATTTTTCAATACACATATATCGTGTATCATATCATATTATTTTCAAAATAAACGTATCAACATATCATATACATGCGGTATCCGATCCACATATCGTATTCGTGCATCATAGTCAGGAATCGATCAACATTATTATGACATCTAAGCATGGACATTTCTCATTTGTTTTTAAAATTTCTTACATAATCTTGTACCCCAAAGCTAACATTTTCTTTCTGATTAACTCTTTCTTATTCTTTGTTTATGTGAACATCCTTTCTTTCGATTTTCCTCTTTGATTTCTTATGTCTCGATACATTTATGTCTTACATCAGATTTGTCTCTTTGGTGTCCTTATTCAGTTAATCATCTTCAATGTACCTTTGATTTGATACCCTTAACAAATACAAAAAGTAGCATATTTTATATTCAAAACACCAAAATATGATGAGTTACTTCTTACGATCACTTTTACTTACATATTGAATTTATTATAAAAAAGTATTTTGATACAAGACGTTTATAAAAAGGAACTAAAAGAGATAGACGATTAAAATAATAAAACACGTGTATACATAAATATATAAAGAGATTTCTTTGAGACGGTCGGAAGATAGCATTTTAGGCTAGTTTGTAATTATCAAACTAAATTTAAAATTAAAATTAAGAAATATATTTAGAGAAATAAAAAACTAAAAAGAACCGAATGTTATGTCAAATGTAACTGATAATATATATATTTTTAAAAAAAAGCATTGTCATTTAGAAATAACCATCGAACAATTAAAATATTCTTATTTAATAATAACTCCTAAAAATTATATTTTCTTTTTAATTTAGTAATTTTAAAAAAATAGTTATTTTAAAATTACATAAAAGGCAGTCCATTGTAGACTTGAACAGAGATTCAAAATGTGGATATATGAAGTGTCATAATCATCCGTACGTATAGTCTTTATTTTGATAATTTTTGAGTGAATCGGTATTTCCTTCCCTAAATATATGTGTGTATAGTTTTGGGTTAACTGAATAAAATTGGTGACAACGATGTCCACCCACATAGCCATTTAAGTAATGGGATTCATGTGCAACCTGTATCAGTTGTGGAAAGGGAAATCAGGAGTAATTGCAGTGGGTTTTCACTACGTGCCCCTATAATCGCCACTCAAACGACAAAACACATAACTCTTAGGACTGAGATTTTAAGATGAATCCGAAAAGGCATGAAGAAGGTTTGGGAAAAGTAAAACATAAAGTAAAGTAAATGATTGCGTGGAGGAATGCGATGAGAAATGGAAGTTGGGATATTTGTGTAGAGAGATGAGGGTTGACGTACAAAGATGTCAATCTCATTCCTCAATCCGTACGCAGAGAGATTCAGTAATAAAGAAAGCAAAAGGGATTAATTAAACTAACAACCGAAGCAACAAAGATCACTTCATTTATAAACCACTGCACGCTGCATGCCTCTCCATACATGTCGTTTGGAGACAAATGCAGAGGATGTTGCTTAACGCATTTGCCAAAGGGTCCCTTCTGGACGCTGTGTGAGACCATCTGCACGTGATCTACCACACCATCTAATAAACCCAACCAAAACCAAAACCAAGCTTCACTCTGGAGTATCACCTAAGCTACATATTGCTTCTTCCACCACTGTTACACATGCAATCAATAATAATGTAGCAGTGAGTGTCATGTCTTATTTATTATAACACCACTTCAACTTCAATTCAACTTTCTAACTATCTCCTGCTTGCTTCGGATTGTACTATGGCACCAAAACAAACAACTTATTTTATTAAAAACAAAAAAGTAAAGTAATGAAATCATAAGATTATTATAGTATTATGAATGAACAACGTAGACGTAGGTCAACGCGAGGAACGGCAGGGTTGTCGGTCCCCATGGTGCATGCAGCCAAACGTCACTCTTCATTGTACTGTAACTTTTGTAATGGGAAATCACTTTACCCTTTCATAAATTCTATATTATTTTTCATGTATAACCGACACTTAAATTCTAACATTTACGAGTAGAGTACGTACGTGACTATCTTATGCATACCTTTCTCTCTTCTTACATCATTGGTTAGAAAAAGGAGAGCAATAATTAAGAATCCCATCTTTTCCTTTTCTCTAGCTAGGGCGGCTAATTAACCCAATTAACCCATAATTACTTCAAAATTTTATTTCATTATTCATTTCTACAAAAGTTTATTTATCAACCCAATAATCAATCTCTGTGTTTTCAGAGATTAAAAAGACATGCCCTTGTCTTTTTTATCTACTTTTTAAATAATTTATATCCATTTATGTGGAAATCAAAATATAAAACAGGAAACTTCATTCTTTTTTGTTTGATAAAAGTTATTTAAACTTAGATAAAAATGAACTGATGGATTGATATCAAATTAAAAATTGAGCTCGTTTAACTGAATTGTAAAAATGGGTTTTGTTAAACTTAAATTTAGTTTTGATGGAACTAATAATTTCTATGAATATGTGTGAGTCGAGTTATTCAGAGTCTGCCTTAATTATTTTGGGTCCTACCTTTTTCCCCTTTCTAAAACAGGTTCCAAAAAGAAAGCCTAGACTGAAGCTAGTGGCTTAGTGCAATTAACACATTATCTCAGTTGACGTTTTACGAAAGTAAAAGAAACATTTACTTCTTTATAATTTTATATCATAATAATATTATTTCTGTATCTTTACTTCATTTTTTTTCTCTAAAATATCCTTAATTAATTTACGTGGTTTAGTGAAAAATATAGTTAAAATTGTAAATAGCTTGGAGTGGAGACCGTGACATAAAGTTTCTTTGTCTTGATTTGATTTGAGAATATAAATATTTATGGATATCAAAACTCATTCAATCACTTTATATATTTATATACGATAACGATATACTTTTAGAATAATGTAAGTTATTAACAAGATTTACATTTTTAATTAGTTTAACTGATTTTCTCAAAATATATAAATTAGTTGAAATCTTAATAAGAAGGGGAGATTATATTTTTCTTTTTATTTGACTTTATGAAATTGAATATGGTGTATCGAAATTGACATATACTCAGGAAACTTGATTTATAAGTTACTTGTTGAGTTGTGGCATGAGATAAGATAGAGAGGGTGAAAAGGTCAAATTTATTGTTGCACCGTACATGTAGCATGTGAACCTTGCCCTGTTGGTACAACTCATAAATTACGTTTTGATCATTTTAGCAATAGTTTGCAAGATTGGTTAAATCTGACTAAAATTTAACGACTTAAATGCAAATGGGTAAATTTTGATTCCATGTATTTAACTTATGTATAAAATAAAAAGATTGATTTGTTGCGAATTAATTTGTTGGAAGTCCTAAATGACTAGATATAAGACAATTTCATAATATATAAGTGAAGTGCAAACCTTACTTTATAAACCGGTTTTTATGATTAGGTTTAAAACTCATTTCTAACATAATTTGAGCAGAGTTTATAAATTGTGAAGACTTTGGACGTGTAAGCAAGAAGTTGCTTTATGCCTCCCAGTCTTAGGACAAAGTATACCATTCCATGCTTCCTTCAACTTTACGTGCATGGTAAGTGAACTTGCCCAATTTTAACTACAAACACACGCAGACAAATGAAGGAACTGACCTAAAAAAAAGAGTGAAGTTGCAAAGTTGGAACCTGCTACTGGCTCTTAACCAAAGGTGACCCTAGTCATTATGTTCCCACAACTTTTACGCTTTTCTTTTTAAAGGGACAAACGATAGTATTTGACTACTTCAGCCAATTCTTTTAAGCCACGTACAACATATTAACTTGCCCATCCAATTTTACAGTTTTGTGATTGAAGCCAAGTAGAAGAAGCATTGGGCATGAAGAGAAAATTTTGCGGAAGAAAATAGATAAGGTTAAGATGGCGAGTGGGTGGAACAAAATCATTGCAATTCAAAATCCTCATCCCCACAGAGGCCAGTGTATTGTGAATGGTGTGGAATATATCACACACACATCATATGTATCTACCCATTTCAATTATGACACACACATAGTATAGCCATCGGACATCACTATTTATGTAAGACATGTAACGTTGCTAAATAAGGTGGGCGTTATTAGAAAATAAGAACAAAACACACGACCAAAAAGTGGGATTCGATTCGGCAAAGGTGGTTTTAGCGATGAAAACAAAGGCTAAAGTTCCAACCATTATACAGGAATAACGGGTGTTTTATTACTTAATTAATGTACTGGTTGAGTAAATTAAAATTGAGTTCGACAATATGCAGAAAATGTCTCGCAACGACGCAAAGTCGGTGACTAACCCTTACCAAAGATCCCGCAATTGCCATGCCACTATAAATGCACTTTGTAATATATTGCTTCCTTTTCTTTTTTTTTTCTTTTATTATTATTATTATTACTTTATTTAATGTATGGTAGATGACACGCCATCCTACTATTAGAAGTCCAAATTCATTTGAAAAAGAAAAAAGACATGCCCTATTCCTAATTCTACATATATATATATTTATTCTAACTGAAGTTTATCTGATTATTCACGTTTTGTATTATTTATATTTGTTTTAAGCTCTAACGTCAGTTTTAATTAAGTAAGTTATCTGAGGAGTTGGCAGCGTCACACGTTGATCCCTTAATATTTGTCAGTACTACGTAGTTTTTTAATGTTTATTTTTGCAAGTCAAAGCAGAGAATATTATTAGAGGTATTCCTAAGAAGAATAATTTATGGTATATATAAGAGAAAAATAGTGGGTGAAATTAAAACGTGGTGGGATGGGAGGTAGAAGAAAGAAAAGGAAGTAGCGTAAAATAGTGTATTAGTGAGTAATTGGGATTTGTGAGATTTTAGCGTAACGAACCAAAAATGGGATTAAGGAGATGATGTTGCTTAAACGCATTTAGGTTGTTTCATGTTCTGGGTCCCTTTCCTTCCCTCGTATACCGAGCACATATCCCACTCAACCCTACACGCGCTGGACTTTGGCCCAGTCTTTTGAGTAATTTTCAAGCCATCTAACATTCTCTCTTATTTTCACTTTCAACAATTAATTATTATATTATGTCACTCCACCACTCAACACATTTTTTTTCCTCTTCTTACCTCTCTATATATCTCATAATTTTTTTTCCTCTTACCTTTAATGTTTCATATTGTTTGGAAATTCATCTTCAAACATTTTTCTCTTTCAATTTTTCATAGGGAAGAGATCTAACTCTAAAACAAACAAGACTTGGTAATGAAAAAGGTGTGGCATGAAAGTCAAATATGCAAAATTGGCTCATGTTATGGTATGGTATGGTTACCTACACCCACTAATGCTTATCTTTTTAACTGTCATGATTCGTAGTCAACACAGCATAATGTGGATAAAACATGGTAAGGGAAGAAAATCCGAAAGATGGAAAGTAATAATGAAGGATGAAAAGCATTCGAATTTGGATTTTGCTTACTACGATGATGTTTCTGTGCTGATTCGGAGGCGTGAACTAATTAATTTGCACAAGCATAAGCAAAAAGTTTGGCAGTTCAAAATTGAGAAACCGATGCTTAATTGCTTGGTGCCGGCGATTCTTGGGACACCCTTTACGTGAATGGTAAGTGAAGTTAACCTCACCCCAATTATCTTATCATGCAAGTGTTAACAGCTGTGCTTTTTAACAACGAAGGCTTAATATCATTTTACAGCTAGCTTATGCTAACCTTAATTTTTATTTTATTTTATTTTATTTAATCAGGGATGTTAACTTCATCTTTAATTGAAAATCATACCATTAAGTTTACATTTCTTACCAAGTTAAGTTCATTACTTGTTTACGTTAAGGATAAACATAACTCTTTGTGATTAGCTTCATTTTAAATAGTAACTACATCAATATATAATTTGCCCCAAATAGGAGTATAACACCGAGTAATCATCTCAACATATTCATTTTTAGAGCACCAAATGATGGAGAATAATATATGCACCAACATCGATAAATATTTTCGTTTAATTAATAATTAATACATTCTTAAAATATTAATTAGGAGATTACGTCTGTTTTTTTATGCATATTATTTAAAGAATTTTTTATGACGTGCAAACATATAAATTAAACTATAAAAGTACAACTCTAGTTTATGTTTTAAATAATCTTTGGAGTTAACTTAATTAATAGAATACGTTTTTATTGAATAAATTTAAATATTAATTAATTAATATTAACATTTTTTATAAAGTATTTCATTAAACATATAAATTTCATTAATCACTCATTTGATCTTCGCGTGTGACTAAATAAGTTATTTGAATACACTTTACTATAAAATTGATAATTTTAATCTCCTAAATAAGTAATTTGAATAGATTTTACACGTGAATTTCTTTTTTATTTCTTGACTAATTTAGCTTAGCTATAAGCTATAGCATTGCTAAATAATACAAAACTAGAGGTTTAAAATTACCAAAGAAAAAAACATTACTAAACCCCCATAAATTTCTTCTACTACCTTGTGAATTAAAATGAAGATGTTTTTGTCACATATCAGCGTAGGAGACTAATACATTTTTAGTTTCTCTCCTTGTTATTTTTCTAATTTTCTTTATTCTATCTTCTTCCATCCTCTTTTTCTTTTCTCCTTTATTTTCACGATTTCACATGAAAAATGGAGAAAAAAGATGAAAGAAAGAAGTATCAAGAAAGGGGAAGAAGAATAATTAAAAAAATGCATAAAAAACCAATAAAGAAAGAAGGGTTGAACTTTGTCTTCAAAAATAGGTTCTAATAAATGCTTAGTGAAGAAATACGTGTTTTTTTTTCTTACTCAGAAGCATTTTAGAAGAAAAATTTCAAATATTTTAACCAGCGCCATAAAATTTTAGGTATTTTACAACATCATTTTTTTAACGCGTGGTAATCTTAGAGCATCCAAATCTAACAAAGTGAAAAACAATAGAAACCAAAAACAAGTAAAATTTTCCCATCCAATTACTAACCTAAAACTCACAAATTTGTTGGATTTAGGTTTACAAATTTTACGTACAGGGTAAAAATAAATACAATAAGCACCAAATGGGAGAATTTAATATCTAAAATTTGTTGAAAGTTTTGAATCATTAAATAAGAAATAACGATGGAGAGTTTTATGCAACAGTAATAAGAAAAAGTGTAATTAAAATATTGTAATAATTAGGTCACAGTTGTACTAATGAGTTGCAATATTTTGAAAATACAATTTAGTCTTACATCATGTAACTGCTTCTAGTGTTCTAGAAGTAATGACAACATTTTTGTACATGTTTTTGTTTTCCACACACAAACATTCACATATATACACATATATTAGTTTTGAAGGTAGCATGCAAAGCTACGTCATACATAAAAGAAGAAGGAAGCATGATAAAGACTAGAAGGATGTAGCATAGTTTTCTACCTAAACAAGAAAAAGGAAAAACTAAATAAAAGCCGGCCACAACCGATGGAAGGAAGATTGTGGAGGCGTTTTCATTTTCATCACATCATTATCATAATTTAAAATGATAAACATGTTTGATGTATTGTTTAGTTTGGGTTCAATTGTTGTAACTTGCACCGTATATATGCATGCATCTTGACAAGTACAACAAGCTATACGTCACCGTTGATTCGGACTTTCCATCTACAAAAAAACTATTTGTCACTATATTTGAGATAAAATATGAACCAATAATTGACCAAATTAATGGTGAGTGAAGTTGTTGCTGGCTAATTAATAGTGATTAGTAAGGAAGACAGATATGTGGCCTTGATAGAATTAGGAAGATTAGGTTTTATTAGCAAACAATAGGTTGCATCATTTAGGTTCATACAAACAAAACTATGATGCATGGTCGGTACCTTATCCTCATTATATATTTATAAGGCTGTTTACCAAAGGGACAGCACTTAAACATTTACAGGTAGGGTCACTGTTTTTGCATAGTGATTAATTCATGGGGGAACACTTGTATTGGAAAATATTTTCTTTTCTATCATAGTCGATCTAAATTGAATGTCGAGTAACATTTTTTTTTTTTATTTCTACATTCGAAACATATAAATTAAGTGGCTTTGTGCTATTCAATAAATTATTAAAATGCCATTACATGTGTAAATTATTAAGTTATATGGGAAATTTATTTTTTGTATAAGGTCATAACAATTGTAAGATAAAAATTTTGTGTACCATCATTATTAGTATTGCCCAGTATATTTTTAGCTGTTTCCAACCATTTTTTTTTTGTTTTCACTATGCCTTTAAAATATTTATTAAGTTTTTTTTTTTACTTTTGTTTATATGAGATATATTTTATTTTAATTTTTCTCCATCCATGACTTTATTTATTTATTTTACCTAAGGTTTTTTTTTGAATCATTTTGTAAATCAAATATTGAAAATGATAGAAAATATTATTAATATTATTTATATAGCTTTATATTACATCACTACAATAAAATATCTAATTAATGACTAATTTTAGGAATAAAAATATAATTAGTCACTAAATTGACCAATTTAGATACCAATTTATAAACTAAAATTTATTAGTAACTAAAATAATTTCTAAATTGATCACTATAGTGAATTGGTCATTAACATTCGCTACCAAAGTTTGAGCTACCAAAAAAATTACTAAATTTCTCCCATTAGTGACCAATTTAAATATAAAATTAGAGACAAAAATATTGCACCAAAAATCTGAACAGAAAACGCAAATCACCACTCCAAAGGAAATAACACAATTTAAAACAAATTTTAAAAGGCTAAACAAGTAAGTGATAACATATATGGACAAAATATGACTTCTAGACAACATTTATGGATCATAAAATCAAAATGAGCCAAAGATAAGAAGATTTAACCAAACAAAATGAAGAACTACCCAAGAAAAATAAAAATTAAATAGTAAACACAAAATTAGAGCACCTAAAGCACACAATTAAGAAACTTTGAACCAATCAAGAAGACAATGAACACCAAACCAATTGATAAAACACATCAAGACATATAGAGAATTGAAGAACAACATTGAAATGAAGGAAAATAGACAAGAAGCACCTAACTCTTGAAGAACCGAGAGCAACCTAAGCTCATGATACCAAATGATGGTTTCTTCTTTGCTCCATGACATGTAGCGCATAAACGGAGGACTCTATTGAAGGTTGAAGATTTCGGAAGCTATGAAAGATGAAGGAGAAATGTTTTTGGTTTAGTGAAGGTGAAAAAATCTTAAGAGAGGTGAGACCAATTCCTAAGGAAAGAAGTTAGAGTAGGCTAATAAGAAGACTACTCTAGAGTGAGCTCAAGTAAGAGGATTGTGCACTCATTTTGACAAATATTCAAAACTCAAATTCAAACTGATTTTTACATGAGGTAAGCCTTCTATTTGTAGGCTAAAAGTATAGTAAGGTGTCTACAAAAAGAGAGAGGGAAAAATAATGTAGAAACTTGAATATTTTGAGCCAAAAGAGAACATGAACAAGGTGTGACTTGCCAGCTAAGCAAGCGCATGTCTCACACCTTGGTCACGCCCTTCTTACCTTGAGACACTCCTTGGAAGAAGCTTGGCTGCCAAGTTAGGGTAAAAATCCTACTTACTTGGAACACACTTCCTTAGGCCCAAAATTAGACATATCTCCTTTTACACCAAACTAGCCGACTAGGCCTAAAATAAAATTATGGTCCAAATACAAGGCCCAAATAAAAGAAATCCTATTATACTATCCATAGTACAAGAACCAAAATATTATTCAAATGTTTAGAAAGAATCCTAAACTAGGTTTTCACAACTTCCTAAGCCTAGGTGAACATCAACTTAGGCCTACTTAGTTCGTATGAAGCCCAATCTTCTTGGATCCTTCGAACCATGGCTCTTGTGGTTGGTCGCTTGGCTAGGGGTTTTCCATCATCCCTCCCTTTTGAAAAGGATTTGACTTCAAATTTAGAAGGTCTACCTCATCATATGTGTTACTTGCAAAAGGATTTAAATAACTTACATTAAAAGTAGCATTGATTTCATATTCACCGGGCAAATCTAGTCTATATGCATTATTGTTGACTCTTTTTATTAATTGAAAGGGATCATACCCTTAGGGGTTGGGTTTGGACTTCCTTTGTTTTGGAAATCTATCTTTGCTCAAGTGGAGCCAAACACAATCCCCTTCCTAAAAAATAACCTCCTTCCACAATCAGCCTTAGATACTCCATTCCTTCTGAATGAAGTCACTAGAAGTAGGTAGGGGTATTAAGTGCAAAGGAGTGAGAGGATTAAACTCATACACAACTTCAAATGGAGAGACTTTGGTAGTTTTATGGACTACCCTATAATATGCAAACTCTATGTGGGGAAGATACTCATCCCAAGATTAGTGATTCTCTTTTAGGAATGTCCTTAGCATAGTGTCGAGAGACCTATTGACTAACTTTATTTGCCCATCAGTTAGAGGGTGAGAGGAAGTGTAAAAATTAAGCTTAGTTCCTAGCCTAGACCAAAGAGTTTTTCAAAAGTGGCTTAAAAACTTGATATCTTGATTAGATATTAAAGAAGTGTTTTGCTATATTGCTTGCATCATCTACCTTGTGGCATGGTATGAAAGTTTGTTTATCATGTTTATTTTTTTACCCTTCCAACTACTAGAGTAGTAGTCATTGTATTACCATTCCTCTTGGCCTCACTTTTATTTTTCAATTGAGTTTCAACTTTTATCGCCAAGTGTAAAACTATTTCAAGTGAGGAGTACTCATACAATTCTATCACATCTTTTACGTCCCTTCTTTACTCACTCACAAACTTAGCTACCTTTTCCTCTTCACTTTCGAATTGTGTGCCTACTTTGAGAAGTATTGAATCCATCAATTTGGCATAATCATTGACACACATGGACCCTTGTTGAAGCCTTTGGAGCTTTAAAAGAGTCTCCCTCCTATAGTTGAAAGGAACAAATCTAACACGCATTAAAGATTTAATGTCCATCCAAGAAGTTGCGAGTGGCTCTTGATCATCATTGTTCATACAGACTTGATCCCACCAAGTTATGACATACTCCTCAAATTGTAAAACAACTAAGTTTACTTGCTCTTACCCACCAACTAAATGAACATTAAAAACTTGGTCCACTTTTTGCTCCCACTCCAAGTAGATTTTGTGGTCATTATCTCCATTGAACTTTGGGATCTTGATTAGAGGAGGCTTTCTCTTTTTTGGCAAGGAATTCCGCTTCCTGTTTCCACCATGATTGTGTCTTCTTCTTCCACCATTATCACCATAGGAGTCCTCAGAGGAGGTTCTCCTTCTCCTCCATCTTTCATTTTCTCTTGCTTAAGGCCTTTGGATGTGTTCTTGAAGTATAACTCACTTTGTCTCTTGTCCTATCTCATTTGTTCAGAGGTTTCCCATGTAGACAACTCCATTTCTCTAATCAAACCCACCAAGGCTGAAGTTTGGTTGTCATTCGCTACCAATGCTTCACCATGGCTTGGAGTGTAGTTCAAAGGGACTTTTCTAAAATAACTTCATTCAAATTCATGTTTCCTACACAAAATGCTCAAACCGAGAACAAAAGAGAGTATTAATGGTTAAAAACTCAAAAACCTGAGGCCACTAATAACCCAAAATAGCAACCTTAAGTGTATGGTTCACACTCCTAAGCAAAACAAGGCAAGGCTAGGTCTCAAATCCACCAGAAGAGTGAAAAATCCTTTATATTTTCAAAAAAATTTCAAGATGCAAGCTCAAAATGGGCACACCACTACAAGAAAATTGTGATTTATCTATAGATGATTACTTGTGGATTTGAATCTGTAGGTAAATTAGGCATTACATATGGACTTTGCCAATTGATATTAGGATTTTTATGTAAGGTAAAATAAATTTCCTACCGATTTTTCGTATGTAAAATTGGTATGAAAATTTGATACGTTAAAGTGGGAATTTGTAGAAAAACTTTACCTAGTAATCTTACATACAAATTTAAAAAATTTAAAATATTGAAATATTAAAACCTAAAATCCAAATTCTCGCGCTCACACTCTCAAATATATTTTTCGTACCACTGACATAAAAGAAGAACAAGAAGTTGCCTCACTCCCTCACAGAGAAGAAATTCTCCCTATTCATCAACTCTTTGTCACCCACAAATTCGTCAGCTCTCCACCACTTACAAAGAGACACCTCATGTACCTCCGCCTCCACCCTATTCGTCAAAACCCTAGCCTCCACTACTCTTGGCTCCTCCGCATTGGACCGTCGTTGGAGCCACCTCTAATCGAACAACTCTTTGACATCAACAACTCGCACCACCGCATCATCCTACGACCACCACCACATCATCCCACGACCACCACCGTGCCATCCAACGACCACTATTGTGTTTTCAAACCTCAAGCAAGGCTTACTTCATAAAAAACTATACTAAGTATGACTATACTAATGAGTTGTATTGTAATGCGAATGGAAGGTATTCTCATAGAATTTCTCAAGTTGAGGAAGATGAAGATGCTATCAAATGGACTGCCATTCAAAAACTCCCCACCTATGATAAATTATCGAATAACATCATCCAAACCTTTGTCGAGGGTGGTGAGCAACAACTTGGAAAACAGATTTTGCATAATGAAGTTGATGTTCGCAAGGTAGACATGATGGAATAGATTCTAGTCTCAATTAACAAGTATCAAGAAATCCCTCCTATTTAGAATGTCTTACTTTCTTTAATGGTTATACTTTGTTCCTTCTTTTATTATATTCCACCTTAGTATCATGTTGAATGCATATGTCTCATCTGATTAAGAAAAGTTAAAGAAGAATTTCATGTTAGTACTATGCAATAGAGGGGAACTAGATCTGCATATGAATATCAATGCTATTTTAGTTTAAACTAAAATACTTCATTAACTAAGATATTTGTCAAAATTATTTTTCTTAAGCCTTCATCAATCAAGTGTCATAGTTTAAACTTGACATTATAGTATGAAAATTCAATTAAAATAATACTTGATATTTTTATTTTTGCCAGTACCTTATTGCTCTTTCAAACCTAATACTTGTGTGGGTGAAATTGTTGTCGCTGAAGGTGAAACCATCTTTGGAGCTAACTTATTCTTTAGACAAATTAATGTTGTTACATGATTCAATTGCTTGGTTTTGAAGAAATAGGTAAAAGGAGAAATCACTTACAATGGATACAAACTTGATGAGTTTGTGCTAAGAAAGACTTCAACATTCATATATATATATATATATATATATATATATATATATATATATATATATATATATATAAGCCAAAATGATGTTCATGCTGGATAAATGATTGTAAAAAGACCACTACTGCAGCAAGCCATTTTCATGATGGTTAAATGAGGTGTGTGAAGACAGTTCCAAAACTGTCATTGTATTGGCATCGTTAAAAGTAGAGAGAAATAACGATGGGTCAAAAAATTGTCGTTATATTGGCTGCATGACCACGATGGTTAAAAACATCGTCATTGAAATTCGTCTCAATGCAAAAACTAACACAAAACAATGACGATCTGTACACAAATCGTCGTTATAAAGTGACATTTTTGAAATACCTAAAAGGCTAAATCACTACGGTTTATGCACTGACTGTCATGGAAATTTAATATATAACGATGATTTTGACCATAACCGTCATTATATCTTGTTCTTTTTTTTAAGAAGCAGGTGGTATTTATGGATTAACCCAAACCTATAATCAAATTATATCCAGACATAATTCCATAGTTTAGACATATCTAGATGGAATTCAATAGTTCAGAAATGATCCATAATTGTTACAAATAATTGATATATTAAAATTAGTATAAACTAAATCTAACTCTCACTAATTTTAGATAAAAAAATACTTTGCCCACGCTTGTTGAACATAAGCTAATGCTCTTGAATCCATTGGACTTGGATCATTAAATTTTTTGCAAAAGTATAAGAGAAGTTAATAGTAGTACATATGAATATTAGTTGAAGATAAAATTAGTACATGTGAAAGTTAGCATTTTACCTCATCTCAACCACTTTTATAACTGCCTTGCACAATTGCTGCCATCCATTGCATGACATATATAATAGCTACACTCAAAGCTCCTAGTTTGTTTATTACACTACATACACTCATAGTAAAAGTATTTAGATAAATTAAATGATAACACTAAAAGTAAATGAAAGATATATACTGCATAAATACCCTGAGGGAAATCCAAGTTATCCTTTTAGTATTGGTAGTCAATCTACCATTCAATATACTTTGTCCATTAAAAGAACTAAATGTAAAACAATCAATGTTAGAAAACTTGACATTGTATATTCAAGGTGAATGTATATAATGGAAGATGTTTTTTAAAAAAGACTTACATATCAATTATGCTCTTTAAACAAGGGGGAGGAGGTCTAAGACAAGAGCGAAACCATAAAGTTGTACGCTTTGGTACAAGTACAACTAGCAGTTGCCAATGACGACTGCATTGAAAATTAGTTAAAATATATATAAAATGCAACGTTTAGATGTTATCGAATGAAAAACAAGGATATACTTATGTGTCTATATATGGGACAAGGTAAACCTTTTTCTTCGCTGCATTATGGAATTAGTGATGTACGTTTTTGTTCCAACGTTCTTGTTACCCATTAGAGTCATGGAATAAGGGTCTATAAACCCATATGCGTCATCCTTTCCCATTTTCGCACATAAACATGCACGTATCTAATTTGATAATGAAAACAAACACTTAATTTCTAAGAAGGTAACGAATAAAAATGATTTAAAAATTAAACTTACATCCTCTATAATTGTAGAACAGGCACATTTAACTCCTCATTGCCTGCTATTATCTCTATCAAATCAGTTTTATATATGAACAACGACAGCTCGTTATCTCTGCCAAAAATAGTGGCATACCAAGGATTAATCCAGTTTTTCACTTTTTAACTCTTCTTCTCGATGTTCTCTGAGCCTCTTCCATCTCTTTTTATCTCTCTCCTCATCTAATGGCGGATACACCTCACGTAATCTTTATTCATGATACATCTGTAGTAATTTGTTTCCATGATTTATTTTGATTGTTTGATTGTTAACTTTTTTAGAAAATATTTCTTTGATGGGTAGGAATCAATTATGCATTTGAATGACATAGTACTTAAGCATAAATGTAATAATATGGATTTGTCATTTTTCTAACTTTCACATTTTTTTTTGGTCAAGATACTTGAAGGTGAAACTTGCAACCTCAAGTAAGTCTAAGTCAAAAACTAAAGTGAGTACTCATTCTTCACTGCCTAGTACTCAACCTCTTCTACCCGTTCATGCACGTAAGTATACTTATCATGCACTAGTTCATGAAATTTGCATTAGTGTCATTGAAGATATTGATTCATTTTTAATCCACTTGTAATTATGTGATTGATCTCTAGCACTTGAAGTACAAATTACACCCCAATTACACCTCAAGCAAATGTTCAACAAGGTCCATCATTTTCAGTTTTCGTTCCATTTCCATCTGCATCTCAAGCAAGTATTCAACAAGGTCCTAAATTCGCTCCACCTGCACCTCAGCCAAGTAATTTATTTCACTTTGTTTTATTTTCAAAAACTTGTATTTTGTATATATTCTGTTTCACATTAGATTCTGTTTATATCAAATTGATTTTATATTCTGTTATATTTTATTATATCCAGTAATACTATACAATTTATTTTTAAGAACCTTGAAAGTGAGGATATCTTCAACTAGCCAGCTCCCAATTGTACCTCAATACCAACTACATCATATTCATATTCTGAAAATGAAGAGAATGAAAATGAGGAGACTGAATTGCAAGTAGATGAACAAAGGCCTACAACCCGAAAAAGAGCATGGTTTGTTAGTGTCATTGGTAAACAACTATATACAAAGTACTATGTAATATATTATACATATATTTATCTTTCAATAAATTAGTAATAATTATTTTCTCACATTTCATAGATGATCAAAGAAAGAGAATTATAAAATAACTATAGACCAATGATGGGTGACATTTAACTCCTAATGAAAGGATTGTTGTGTAGTGGAATAATGAGGGCCAACCATTGTAGATGGTGGAGCATTATTAAATAGGTTCTTAGGTAGTATTGTAAGAAACCCTAATTCTTTTCCTATTATTTATTCTAGTTGGAAGAAGATTCCTAAAGATTATAAAGAATACATACTTAAGAACACTATTCAGGTCAGCATTGTAAAAGCTTAATGTATAATTTAATTATACTATACTTTTGTTAATTTTAACTGTTTTTTGTTTTAAAGGTTAAGTTTGATGTCCATTGCAATGTTCATATAAGCCATATCCTCAAATCACTTAACATAAAGTGGAGAGACCACCCACAAGAATTGTGGCAACTTAGAAATAATGGAACATGAGCTAAAGGTGAATTGATTGCAATGGCTCCAACAGGAATAGATAAAGATCATTGGGCTTCTTTTGTGGATTATCGACTAAAATAAAAAACAAAGGTATATTGAAACTATTTTTCATCAACATCGTTCAAGTTAATGATTATTAATTTTTATACATTGATGATTAGGAGCATGCCCTGAAAAATAAAGATAATAGGGCAAAGCAAACCATTACTCACATATGTGGATCTAAGAGCATTGCAAGGAAAAGGGATGAAATGGTGATAATACTACATATCTTGATGTGAAATTTTGTTTCAATTTTTGGCTTTATGTGTTGTATATTTTTTCTTCAATTTTATAGGAAAAAGAGTATGTCCATAAGGTTAATAGAGGAGAGGAATGGATAACAACATATAAACATGCTAATGGAGCATTTTTGAGTGATGAAGCGAGGGAAATTAGTGTAAGTTCAATTCTAATAAAGTCTATAATTGTTAACCATACTTTGTATTATTTTAATTAGTTTCTTCTTGTGTTCTTTGTAGGAAGAAATACAATCATATGAATCAACATCATTATCATTTGTATGTAAAGAAATATCAAGTACTGATTCCTTAGCTTTTGCTTTTGGAAGCCAAGAACATTGTGGACGTGTTAGGGGTTTTAGTGTGGGTCCTTGCCCATCTAAAGTGTTTGGTTACAAAGGTCATTCATATAGTGGAACATCTCCAAGTTCTCCTTCTAATGCCCAGTTATAAAATCAGGTTAATTTTTTAGTTTTGATCATGATCCAATACTTTTATCAAATTTTACATTTGAATGTGTTTGAGTAAGTCCATTGTCTACGTTATGTAAACCAAGATTGCCAAAAGAGCTCCATTTTTTTCTTCTTCAAAGGTAGAAAATAAGAGTTATTTTCTCTATTTTGATTAATTTTATGTTTAAAAATAGGTTTCTACATTGACATCCCAACTCAATGAAATAAAGACAATGGTTAATTTTTTGGTAGAAATTTTCAAGGAGAGTTGCCTTATGAATTTACTATGCATCATGCACCAACGATAATATTTAAATCTTGATTGAATTTAATATATGTTTGATATTATTATTTGGAAAGTTATTAAATATTGTACTATACGTAGGCGGTAAGGATTGGCACGAACTTAGTACCAAACTTTAGTCGTTGTACTGTATTGTGCAGACGGAACTAGTAAAGTGTCCAGCTCTAATCGCCAACTTATAGTCTTGGTCACAATGGACCACTGATCAAACTATATACAAAGACAATGCGTACATAGCGAACGACTAAGATTACATGCCAGTAAAAGTTGCCTACTCCAAACTTGGAAAATAACAGCTAAAGTCACAAAATCAAGTCATAAGTCTAATGCCTGAGCCTTGATAAGGCTCACACGAGCCCAAAAGGAGACCCAAAGAGTCCAATAAAGGCCCAACCCATGAGCCAGGTAATTTGTGATTAATACTCTATAAATATAGGTGGACCCCAACAATTAAAGGGACACAATTCATTAATACTAAAACTGATATTTGACTTTGGAGAGCTCTAACTAACTTGATTGTTGGAGTCTTTTCTGCAAGTAACCTCCAAAATGTCTCATCCGACAACTGGATTTGAAGATGTACCCAGCAGGACTGAGAATCCGTCTGAGAGGTTTGAAGATTGGGTAAGACATGATTTGTACCTCCTAAAATTCTATTGTTGTTTCTACAGGAACAATTATCATTACTTTTTATATGTTAGGTATCTGATCAAAGAAGTGTTCCTAACAAAGAAATAAATTATCAACATCAAGCACCACATTAGATGATATTATTCATTTACTTTTAGAATATGTCGACAAATATGCTTTTGGGGAACTAAATCTAAGCTACTATGACCCATGCTTTATAGAACAATTTGTTTCTATATAATGTTACTTCTGCAATCATGTTAGTAAAGTGTGTGATCTGATCAACAATTTTAGTGGTTTATATTCTTTGTTATGTTTCACGTATAACCTTGTGAGAAAATCTCTCTTTAGTAGTTTGTCACTTAGTATAGTAACATAGATTGTGAAACCGTGGCACCTTTTTCTCTCTGCTAGTTTTTTTTTGGCTTGTATTATTGTTACGTGTTATTTGATTACTTGTTTATTTAATTTAGCTGGCAAAAACACTGTAAATTTTGATGAATTCTTTAACAATGTCATGTGGTAGGGATGGATTATTTATCATATTTATTCAAAAGAATAATGGTCAAATTTTCACAACAGTTTTCTAGGAGAACTAGGATAATTCTTTTTCTTAGACTTATGGCATTTAAATTGTGAATCTTTAAATTATAGTTATGACTTATGACTATAACATTGTAGCTTATGGGGTAAGTACCATTAGTTTGTAATATAATTGTTGATGAAAAAGTTATATGAATTTGTCCTAAGATATACTTAAGACATTTAAAAAAGGAGGATTATGCATTGAGATCTAGACAACCCAATAAAAATACATGATGATAAAATGAAAAACGAAACATATTTTGTGTGCAGTCAAAAACACATTTGACTGTGTGTAAATCACGTTTCAAACTCTACTTTACAAAATATAGAAAATACATATAGTACTATATCTTATACACAGTAATTGTACTTAAAGTTCTGCAAAACAAAATAAAATGATGTAGATGCATGTGTGAGTGTGAAGGTGAAAATGTTAGAAGAGACAATTTTCACAACATTTTGGATTCAAAATTAGGGTGAAAGGCCCAAGACAAGAAGACAAGAAAAAAAAGAGTAAACCCCAACCACTAACGGGGTTTTTTAAAACCTTAGGCATTGGCGGGGGTTTTTGAAACCCCAAGTAGTAACACGAGTTTGGAAAACTCCGATAAGTTGTGCTAGTTTTAGGGGTTACTAAAATCCCCGGTAATCGGTTAGCCACGCTGGCTCTTCTAGGGAAAATGCAAACCCCTGATAAAACCATTAGTGGAGGGTTAAAACCCCAGAAACGCCAAATTTAACCCCCACTAAAAATAACTATTTTTTTAGTGATTATTGTTAGTTTGAAATGGTGATTTAAGCCAAGAAGAAGGGGGGGTTGAATTAGTTGTTGAAAACTTTTCCAAAATCTTAAAATCCCTTTTGATTGAATCAAATAGACTGTGAAATTCGAATACAAAAGCTGTAGAACAATACACTTTCAATCGGTCAAAAAATAAATCACCAAACTAATTTGTGCTTGAGCCTATGAAATAGTTTATTAAATATTCAAATCAATCGACTAAAATCCTAGGAATTTATGCAGAATGCATAATTCACAGATTTAACTCAAACAACAAACTTTAACATACAAGATTACACTTTTGAACAAAAAAACACAAGATTTTTGACTCATACAAAAATCTAGCCTAACACTCTGTAAGAATCACACTCACAGACATGGAATCACACCAGGTAAACAACTAGAGGCACAAGAACTACAAAACCTGATGTTGGCTCTCCCTAGCCAACCATACACAAGTTCTTCAAGCTAATCCCAAGTCAAAATGCCTCCAAGATCAACCAAGATATTCAATCAACACGTTGCAACTGTTTAATGCAGAGAGATAGAGTTTTCCAGTGATGAATGACAAGTTTTCGCGCTCAAAAACTCAAAATTGTTCATCTGCTCTCGAAAACACAACTTATATAGTCTGGTTTAAGTGAAATAATTCAATTGAATTTTTCGTACAATTTGTTGATTTCACTTGGCTTAAGTGAAATCAGTCGATTGAAAAACAATTCAACTTATTGAATACATTCATACCAGAAACTATATATAACAAGCCTTTAACCTGTGAAAACCCATTTTAACAAATTAAAAAGGACACACTAAGACTAACAATTAAAAAGGACACACTAAGACTAACAAGACATATAACCTATGTCATATAGCCTACCAACATGATATAACATCTAATCATTACATTTGACACATTATTTCCTGATTTAATACACTAGAAACATCATTTTCAAGTGGATCGTCATCAATCTTTATCAAACACATGTGATCTTCATGCACTTCACTTTATCAAATATTTGTTTAAAGCTTGTCCCAACAATTAGTTCGGATTATTACATTTGTAAATCATAAATTCGATATCTAAATCACGCTTAATGATTTCATTTGAGTTAGTATCCAATAAACTTAAAAAGCCGAACTTATTTAGTTTTGTTTAATTTGAATTATCAGGGTTTTGATTCAACAAGTTATGTATTCATAATTTTATCATTCTCTTATAAATAATTTTTATTTAATAATTTATTAAATATTGAAAATTCATAACCGTAACTTGTTAAGTGAGATTTAAGATTTTCAATAAATTTTGGTGTGATATAAACATTTTGATCAATATTAACATTTTCATCAAATTTATAAATAAAGAAAAAACCTAATATGAGTAATAGACACTAATAAATGTTTGGGACTTCGAACCTTGCTTATTATTAATGACAGTTAGAAAAAAAAAAGACACCATTAAAATATAAACACAAGTTCAGTTTAAGGATATGTAATTGTAAACAATATATAATTCACACAACTAATTAAAACTTGTCAAATAGTTCATTTACTTATTAGAATTTGTCAAATATTTCAGGAACTTATAAAACAATTTAATCGAACTACTATTAATTCTTTCAACATATGTTCCTAATTCGTAATATTAAATATAACAATTATTGTTGGTTAATAAGCTTATCTATACTAGTTGTGTTACCACCGTGTTACATTTTTTGTCTAACCAACCAGACATGTCCTTAGCTTACACACGTTTATGTGCGTTCTGTGTTGACTTCATTTTTTTCAGCCGTGCATACATGACGGGTAGAAAAGTAAAACTTATTTAAAAACATGTTTGAAATTAGAATTTAATTTTAATTTTTATAGAATTGGAATTTATTATCATGATTTGTTTTGTTTGCGTAAAACCTAAATGTAAAACTATAAATTTATGAAATGTTTTTAATTTGGTAAAAAGAATATGTACGTTAAAAGAAAGTTATGTTATTATTGCACTTTTAAGTATCGATCCTTGTAAAATGAGTCCCAGTGAACAGAACGAAAATTGAAGAATACAAGGAATGGTATGTAAACAGAGGGTGCCAAGAATTGCACCCACATCCAAAGACAAGTCCCAATAGAGTCTCTGACAGATTAGGTATGGTTGGGGCCATCATCATACCAAATGTGTATATTTGTGGCCACAAATTGAAAATCTTAGTCTCCAAATATTTGACATTCTTGCGTTGCACTCACAAACTTTAAACTTGTTCATTACCAGCAATGGAATTGTTGTGTTATTGATGATCATATTTGATTAAAAGCTAAAAATGTTAGCAATCTTTAGAAGCAAATTGGGCATATCAGGAGCATGTGACCGAGTAATAAGCGCTTTGAATGTGAACTGAAAAAACAGAATGATAAGCTTTTGGGGGCCAACGTACCAAGAATCCGACAAAATAATCTCAGCTTTTTAGAGTTTTGGCAAAGACATTGTACATTATTTCAACCAAATGTTGAACAATTTAGTACTTCACAACAACAACACAGTAATGACCGAGAGTGTTTTTCTTTCTCCCACACAACTCAATCATGCCCATTACCCAGTACGTGTCTTTGCTTGTTCACTCCGCAACCAACAAAGGTATCAAACAAAAAGGACCATGCAATGCAAGAACTGAGTTCAAATGTTAGGACTCAATTCACAGATAAATAACGCTGTTAAATTTTATTTTTTTATTTAATTCATATTTATGTTATCGTAAACCCTACTTAAATTATATTCATTTATGTCTAACAAATCTACCACTGAAAAAACTTTTTCATCTGTAGATCACTTCAATAATAATCAATGTCAAAGAAATACCATACCTCACCAACTACCTAATTTTCTATAAACAAGAGGAATCTCTAACATAACAAAACTGATTTTTCTCACTGCAAAATTCTCCCTCTGATAAAAAAAAGAAAAGAAAAGAGAATGTAAGATAATTTGTTTGTGGCTATAATAGCAGCACTAATTGCTCCCACATGCTTGCATGAGAAAAGTATGAGAAGAAATAAAAATGATGCTAAATCCTGTCCATTATTTATAAAGCATTGATATGGAATAGGTAGACCTCAAACACTCACTGATTGCAATGCATATCTATGATTTGCTTCCTTAAAAGTACTAGGTTCCACCAAATTAGATCCCTGCTGGTCGGTGATTTACATCTTCAAATCTAATTCAACCCTATCTTAGATTTCTTATCAGTCCATTTAAGCCCCCACACAAATCTATTAACAACACAAATCAAATGTTAAGACTTTCTATTTTATATTGAGTAGAATGAGCCACTAGTGGTATGTTTTCAGCTTCTTTTACATCATAAACTAATCTTTTCGATTCAACTCTTTTTTTTTTTTTTTATTTTTATTA
>Ga0214542_1000410_pt1 | contig 75984 bp, 28 predicted proteins | sample CNSS1metaG_FD_160096 | JGI IMG/M metagenome (GOLD analysis project Ga0214542, IMG submission 160096) | Root nodule microbial communities from cowpea collected in UCLA plant growth center, Los Angeles, California, USA - CNSS1 | ecosystem: Host-associated > Plants > Roots > Nodule | place: USA...
TTAGGATATGGTAAGGAGTATGATTTGTCATTCCACCTTACCAAAGTCACTATGGGGAGAGGCACTAAAGACGACAGCTTATATTCTGACCAGAGTACCAACTAAAGCAGCTACTAAAACACCTTATGAGCTTTGGATTGGGCGAAAGCCTAGTCTAAAGCATTTCCATGTGTGGGGTTGTCCAGCTGAGACAAGGCCTTATAAGCCAAATGAAAAAAAATTGGACTCCCGAACAGTAAGTAGTTACTTTAGAATATAAGCTGGGATCACCCAGTATGAATGGTGTAGCTGAGAGACGAAACCGAACTCTTTAGGATATGGTAAGGAGTATGATTTGTCATTCCACCTTACCAAAGTCACTATGGGGAGAGGCACTAAAGACGACAGCTTATATTCTGACCAGAGTACCAACTAAAGCAGCTACTAAAACACCTTATAAGCTTTGGATTGGGCGAAAGCCTAGTCTAAAGCATTTCCATGTGTGGGGTTGTCCAGCTGAGGCAAGGCCTTATAAGCCAAATGAAAAGAAATTGGACTCCCGAACAGTAAGTAGTTACTTTATTGGTTATTCTGAGAGATCCAGGGGATATAAATTTTATGATCCCATATTAAAGACAATTTTTGAGACAAGGACTGATACATTCTTTGAGGATATTGAGTTTGGGGGGAAGAATCAGATTAGGAAATTTGTTTTGGAGGAAGAATCGGTAATAATTCCAGAATAGATTCAAACAATTACTTTTGATGAAGTAAGTTCGGAACCTCCACAAAACATTGCTGATGAACCCCATACTCAAGATGATTTGGTTGTTCGTGAAGAATAAACTCAAGATCCTCAACAACCTATGCTTCATGAGCCATCAACGTTGCAGAGATTCATGAGAGAAAGGAGAAGTGCCATTTCAGATGATTATGTTGTATTTCTCCAAGAAAATGAAGATCCTAACAATGGTGTGATGGAAGATGATCCAATCACCGTCCGTCAAGCCATACAGGATCCTAATTCAAAAAAATGGATTGAAGCAATGGGGGAAGAGTATAAATCCATGCAAGACAATAAGGTTTGGGAACTTGTCCTATTACCAGAAGGTGTGAAACCCATTGGTTGTAAATGGTTATTTAAGACCAAACGTGATTCTAACGGTAATGTGGAGAGGTATAAGGCTCGTCTTGTAGCTAAGAGATTTACTCAAAAAGAAGGGATTGACTTTAAAGAGACTTTTTCTCCAGTTTCATCAAAAGACTCTTTTAGGACAATTATGACTCTTGTTGCGCATTATGATTTGGAGCTTCATCAAATGGATGTCAAAATGGCGTTTCTCAATGGTGACATTGACGAGACGATCTATATGGTGCAACCAGAAAATTTTGTGTCGGGAGACCCAAAGAATATGGTTTGCAAATTGACTAAATCCATTTATGGACTAAAACAAGCATCCCGTCAATTGTACCATAAATTTCATCAAGTAATTCTCTCATTTGGCTTCGAGATGAATCTTGTTGATGACTGTGTGTATCACAAGTTTAAGGGGAGCAAATTTATTTTCCTGATCTTGTATGTTGATGACATTCTGCTTGCCACTAATGATATAGGCATATTGCTCGAAACTAAGAAATTTCTGTCAAAGAATTTTGAAATGAAAGATCTTGGTGACGCCTCCTTTGTATTAGGAATTCAGATACATCGAGATCGATCTCGGGGTATTCTAGGATTATCACAAAGGAGCTATATCGATAAAGTTCTTAAAAGGTTTAGCATGCATGAATGTAAATCCGGGGATACTCCAGTTGATAAGGGAGACAAATTCAGTCTCAATCAGTGCCCAAAGGGAATTTTGGAAATTGAGGAAATGCAGAAGATTCCTTATGTGTCAGCTGTAGGGAGTTTAATGTATGCCCAAGTATGTACGCGTCCAGACATAGCATATATAGTTGGGGTTCTAGGCAGATACTTAAGCAAAATTTATTATGTGAGTTTTCGTTTATCATAATGTCACATTAAAACAAAATTGTCATTGACATGATTGTTTTTGTCTTTGATAACTGCTCATTGTTTATATAAATATTTGACATGCGCACAAAAAGCATGACATTATTGTTGAAGTGGAGATAAAATGTCGACGAAAGAGACATGCAGGTGATTAGGTATACGAACGGATTTCATGAAGAGAATTTCAAAATACTCAAATATGGATCCTTACCTGAAATAACGAGCACATTATTGATTCCATGTTAGTAATTTTGGGTCATGCATATATATGACACATAATTAAATGTGTTAGGGTTATTATTTATAAAGTTAAATAATAAAGTGATCTGACTAAATTAAAGATTTGGCTAAAGGCATATGTCATGAAAATAAATATTGTGTAGAGACCAATTAGTAATTTTTAATTTGATGAGGGGCCAAATTAGAAATACTAAAACTTAAGTAATTCAGATTATAAATGGTCGTGGTCCCCTTCTGAGAGCACACAGAAAGTCATAACGTACTTTTCCTGTTCCTTTCTCCCTATCCCCATCAAGAGAGAAAACCAAAAGGAAATCAAGGTGCTCTACAGGAGGATCACTGCTCATATAGGAGTGCTATAATATTATCGTTATGGCCAATTCAGGTACGCTTCCGTTTACTATTTACAACATGATTATCATTATGGGTATGAGATATTGTTTGAGTTTATGATTGATTATTAGAATCAATATTAGGATCATATTCTGCGTTTATGCTGACATTCCACACTCCTTACTATCACCATTTTAATCCATCACCTTACCCCATTATCTATCTCTTCTTCCTTATAAGTATCCATGTTTTCTTCCTATTTTTTATGTTGTCATCATCGTGAGAATCACATATCAATCTAAGGGTTTTTTTATATATATTTATTTGATAACATTGTCAAAGTATACTTTTAGATGTACCATAACTTCGATTATTTTTGTTACAATTATCTAACTTTGTTTGTCTTTTTTTCACAGTGACACTTCAGAGAAAACTTTGATGTAAAAGTAGAACTTGTGAATTTTACCAACTTCATCCATGATAATTTTCCCATTGATTATTGGTTTCAATGTGAATGAGTACATACTTGGTTATTATGTTTTTCTTTCGATAATGAAGAATTTCAAGAAGATACATAACAAAGTCGTAAGTATGATGTGTAAGTAAGATTTATATTATTTTTATTAGAAAATTCATAAGAAAATAATCCAAACTATTTGGTGTGAAAAAGAAAAAAATTTAAATATTTTTAAAATATTTATTGTGCAAAAGGATTGGGAAGAGAGGAATAAGAGGTATTTTATGTCTTCCTTTTAGGGTGATTGATGGGGATGATGAGAGAGGATTAATAGGATTCCTATGAATACTATCCTGCTATACAGATTTAGATTATAGGATGATGTAAGAATAAAATTACTAAATTATCCTTGTTGTAATTAAAAAAGATATCTATGTAAATAAATCATTTTTTACATCAATATGTAATGTTAAATTTATTTTCATACCAAATATATTGTATTATTGATTATTTTTATAATTTCAATCATTTAATAAAATTTATAAAAATAATTCTAAATTATTTATATATCATTTTATATTACTTTTAACATCAAAAACATTTTGATAATCTAACTTTTATATTTATTACAAGTTTTTTTTAATATGTCACATCAATCAATTGAGTTATAAACTTTATTTTCTAATTCATTCTAAAATCACTTCTAAATCTTTTAGAATAAACAACACAAATTTTACCCTATAATCCTTTCACTCTCTTCCACTATTTCCATCTTCTTCAAATCAATCTATGAAAAAGAACACAACCTTGATTTTTGATTTTTATATAATAATATTCTTCCTTAAAATAATTAATGATGTGAGAGGTGATCCATTTAAATATATATATATATATATATATATATATATATATAAAACTTAATAAAATTTGTGTTATATTTAATTAATACAGTATTTAAATCAAAAGACTGTACTGTCACATTTTTAATCTTGAATACAGTCCATAATAATAATGCAAGGATCGCTCCTGAATAAATCTAAAACTCGTATTGGTTTCGTTGACGAATATTTTCTGTTACAAACTAATCCAACATAAACCCTAATAGCAAGTATAATAATATAAACGAATAATAACATACATTAAAAGAATCTTCACTGAATACACTAATCTTTATTACGATATAATTTTAAAACATTCCATTTAGTATAAAATAAAATAGATAATAATTTCAAATTATATTAATCGAGTAATTAAGTATATAAACTCATGAAATATAAAATTTAAGGAGACTACATAAAACAATGTCATTATGTTTTTAAGGATATAATTTACTTATATATATATATATATATAATTAATTAATTTTTTATTTATTAAGTATTTAATCTTTTAACTGAATTTTTATCATTCAGCTTTTTTTAAACTATTATTTTGTCCACTCATCTTACCTATTACCTATTGTTTAACAAATATGAAAATAAGTTTTTAATAAAATTATATTGCAAAGTAATTTTTATTGTTTTAGTTGAAAATATAATGGATAAAGATATTTTCTAACTTTCATGTACTCACTTGCAATTAACCAATTACGTCATTAAGTTAATAAAAGAATTAAACAACACAAATTGAATTAACAAATATAAAAAATTAAAATACCTAATAAATTAAATTTTTTTAATAGAAATACAAATAGAAAATACTCAAATTTATTTATAAGAATTGAAAATTAAAAAAACCTAATAAAAAATGAAAATTAAAACTTATAAATTATAGGAGGATGATATAGTTACAATCCTTGTTTCATTTAATTATAATAAATAACAGTTGATGAGTTTTAGTGACATCTTTGGGGTGCCACTTGCTTGGACTGACCCAACACAATACTAGGTCAATGGCCGGCCAGAATTTATTACTTCTTCAGTAAAAAAAGGGAAATAAGAAAACCCTAATAATGCACCCCAATTAGGAAAAAAAAGCATCATAAATATAATAAACAGACCAACTTTCTGCAACATTATCTAAGATTTAAATTCATGGAAGCCGAAGACCCAATAATGTACAAAGTAATTATTGTAAAATCAAATTTTTTCGATCAATAGAAATGAAAAAAGATATTTTAATTTAATTATTTTATACCCAGTAAATACATATGAATTGGACATTAGGGTACTTATACCCCCTCTTATTAAACTATGTGAGTAGATATTTTCTTTTTATCTTATCATAACTTATAATTATAAAGATATCTTTTGCAAACAATTATGAAGTAATTTTAATTCCTATTTTTCAGAATTGCATTTGGCACGGAACTAGGTAACTAATGAAAAAGGTTCCACACAATTATCTCAAACTAAAAATGCATTTTGTATTTATCTTTTAAATTTTTAATCACCTACATATTTTAATTAAAAAAATTAAGTATTTTTTTAGTCCTTGAATTTTGATTCAAAATTAAAATTTGTTTCTGTACAAAACTTTGATATATTTTGATTCTTTTAAAAATGAATAAATATAGTCCTCTTAATTCAATTACTTTATTTTTTTTTTACGTGTCAAACTTATTTTTTAACATATATTTAACGAGAAATTTGCCAAAAGTTGTAAATAACTCTAATATTAACATGAAACACATAAAAAAAAAATAATATAATTGGATTAAAATGATTATATTTTTTATTTTTAAAATTTAGAGATCAAAATGTAAAAATATTTATTTATTTCTAATATTTATTGAAGTTTCAGAAATAGACAAATTTCAATTTTGATGAAAATTCAAGGATTAAAAATATACTTAACTCTACCAAAAATTATATTACAATTTAAATTATCAGTAAAAATAAAAATATTTCCATATTTTAAATATTTATTTATCATTAATTTTTAATATTATATTATAATTATATATACGTAAATATTTTTCTAGTACAGTAAATATTCTAAAACACTAACAAAGTTATTATCTCTTAATAATGTGTTTGGTATTATTCAATATAAAGGAATAGTTTTCTAGTTTTGTAAAAATATTCATAAGTGTAAGTGAGAATCCAAATATTCTTCTTCTAGTATCCCTCCCTTCCTTCACAAATGAAGGTAGAATCCTCTTCCTTTCCCTTTCATTGGAATAATTGGTACCCTAAATCCCCCCAAAAAAAAAAAAACTTTAATTTTCGCGTTTGAAAAAGTTTGAAAAAGTCCTTTTCAATTTTTTTTTTCCTGTTTGGAATAGCACATCTCAAAAGGTCCCCACTTGATCCATTCAACGTCTCAATTCAAACGACGCCTCGAATAAACATAAACTAACAAATAAATAATAATATTTTAATTAAATAAACGAAAGAACAGTGCAAGAGCGCATCACCAAACCCCCAAGAGAAAACTTTCACTCTCGATTTTGCCTTGCGCACTGCGATTTCTTTGCAGTTTCCACCCTCCAATTCTGACATTTTTCTTGACGCGATTTTGGCTTTACCAACTTCTTATCGAAACCCTTCTTCTTACTCCGTTGTTTAGGTAGACCTCTCAAAATCCGTGCTTCTTTACGAGTCTTTCTGAACATTCCTTTTCCTCTCTCTGGTACCATCTTGCTTTCTCTTGTACTAGTTTTTATTTTTATGATTCTGTTGCTTGGAGAAGCCTCTTAATCCATCTGGGTCTTCTGTTTTTTGCTTTCTTGTGTCTTGCTCTATTCTCGGAAATCTCGTGTTTCTTGATCTTTTTACACAGGCTTCTGAAAAAGAAAATGCTATTTCATCTTCTGTTGGGAATTTGTGTACTTTTTTTATTCTTTAAATCCCTTTCCCTGTCATTGTTAGGGGTTGTTGATTCCGTTTTTTAGTATGTTGCTTTACACTTAATCGCTTTGGTCCGATTTTTTGGCTCTTTTGTTAACCTGTAGTTTTAGTCAAGTTATGAATAAGGTTTTCTTGACAAAATTAGTGCTTTTGTGATAAGTGATTTAAGAATTTGATATTTGGGTTTCTTTTGCTTGTTGTGGAACACATACAGTGATTGAATAGCACTCGCTTGTCTTTGCAGGGAAAAATTAGCTTATCTTTTTAGGTCCAACCGGATTTTGAGAAATTTACTTCTTAATCTGTCTCTGAATCAATTTTGCAAGAAGAGAGATAATGTCCGGTGCAAAGAAATCTCATTTGAAGGATGCTAAACCTAGTTCTCTTGAATCTTGGACTAATCCATTTGATTCTGATGATGAGGAAAAGAATACCAAAAAGTATAGTTCCTCAAGAAAGACATCTTCGGATCGCGCACTTGTTACGCTGGAAGTTAACACCAACCCCTTTAATGATGACGTTGATGCCACTAAGAAATCATCATTGACATCGTATGCCCTTCAATCGGCCAACCGGAACAGGTACAAGAATGATTTTCGTGATTCAGGAGGATTAGAGAATCAATCGGTTCAAGAACTGGAGAGTTATGCTGTTTACAAGGCTGAAGAGACCACAAATTCAGTCAACAATTGTTTGAAGATTGCAGAGAATATAAGAGAGGATGCCACCAAGACACTAGTCACCCTTCATCAACAGGGTGAGCAAATTACCAGGAGTCACCATGTTGCTGCTGACATTGACCACGATTTAAGTCGGGTATCAATCTTCTTGCTGTTTTACCTTGCTGAAAATATTGTGATGTTATGAAACCCTTTTTGAATTCAAATAGTATTCTGCTCTAAATCTGACTAAATTTTGACTAATTCTGCTTCCAGGGGGAAAAGCTCTTGGGAAGCCTTGGTGGACTCTTCTCCAAAACTTGGAAACCAAAGAAGACACGAGCAATAACAGGCCCAGTTATTGTTGGAGGTTAATGTCTTCTCTGCATAGTTTGCTTTTTGCATTTTCAATTTTTTTAGGTTGTATCATAGACATAATCTCAAGATAATTGGCATCTCTGAAACCTTTTGGTTTTTTAATCAAATCAAATGGCGTGTGTGATCCATGTAACGGAACAAGCCTTTGTTGTTGTTATTATTATTGTTGTATCATTGACATAATGTGGTTTATGATCTGCAGATGACCCAGTACGGAGCAAGGGCAATCATCTGGAGCAGAGAGAGAAGTTAGGACTGACATCTGCCCCCAAAGGGCAGTCCAAGCTGCGGACCCCACCTCAAGAACCAACCAATGCACTTGAAAAAGTTGAGGTTTGTATCAACTAGTGGTTGAAGATTAAATTGTTGTGTAAAGTTTTATGTGTTAGGTACTGTTATGGTACCGGTTATTTTCTATTGTATCTGATTTTGATGTAGTGAAGTAGTTTTGATGATTAGTTACAATAGTTTCAGCTCATGACCAGATCACAAGTTTTTACAACAAGCCAGTTTCATTTACAATCGTTACCAATTTTCTTAACTTTATCTTCATCATTCTGCCACAAACATTAGACTGTGGTCACTGTTGGACACATTATGTTTATTTTTAATATTGAATTGTGAGGTACTAAATAAAATGTCCTGAAACAGATTGAAAAGAATAAGCAAGATGATGCACTATCAGATTTAAGTGATCTGCTGGGAGAGCTTAAAGGCATGGCTGTTGACATGGGATCCGAGATTGAGAGGTTAGTGAATCACATTGTCTTGTATCGCATTCATAACCATTGCTTCTCGAGTGATTCATGAACACTAGATTTTCATATACTTGTAAAACAAGGTTGTAGTTTTTAACTAACATTTTCATGAATGCCGTTGCACTTGCAGGCATAACAAAGCATTGAATCATCTGTACGATGATGTGGATGAGTTGAATTTCCGAATGAAAGGTGCTAATCAACGTGGCCGTCGCTTACTCGGAAAATAAGAATGATTTCCACTCTTGCTAAATTTTATTACCTGCCCTACCTTCTCTCATCATTGTTTTTTCTTTGGATCCATCACTTGTTATAAATAATAAAACAATCTTTTCATTAGTTTACATCTGTGTTGCATTGTATTCAATTTGCAACAGATTTAACTATTCTTTTTGCAATACTACATTCAATTTGTTCATTTCTCACCCTGCTTTTTTATGGGTGGATCCCCTAAAGTCCTCTCTATCGACAAATTTAGTAGAATTGACCTCGCACAAATTTACTGTTGGATAAAAATAAAAACTATTTCAGTGCCTTAAACTTGGTTCGAATGGTTTTTCTGTTTCCAAACAAGTAATCCATTTAAATTAACTAGAAGTGAACTATTATCAACTCTTTTTGGCAGTTGAATTGTGTAAAACTATAATCACATAGTTGATATATTAATTAAGCCAAACTTCACTCTATTTATGTTAAACTTATAATATCAGTACTTGATATTAATTAAGCCAAAATTCACTCTATTAATGTCAAACTTGTAATTTCAGTAGTTGATATTAATTAAGCCAAAATTCACTCTATTTATGTCAAACTTATAATTTCAGTAATTGCATAAACTTCAGTCAATAAGAAGTATATTGCTTTTATTAATGATTAAAAAGTGTTAAAAAAAATTAGATAAAATTTAGCTGCAATATCATTGCTCATTTTATCAACAGAATTTGTAAAAGACCAACACCTCAAACTTTCTTATTTAAACAAGATAATTTTATTGATAACCAACATAATTAAGCAAAAGATGTGCTCAATAAAAAAAAACAAACAAACTCAGTCAACCACTTAATAAAGTCATAACATTTTTACAATAGAGTTTCCCTCTAATATAAATTTTATCTAACAAAAATAAGTGGTTGAACTTTTTCATGGACTAGAGATAAATTTTAAATAACTCGAATCAAGTGTGGTTCATATTAAATATTAAATTATTGTAAAGGTGATTACAACTTTGACACAAGTATATATAGCCTATTAAATACAATTATAATGACAACTCACATTCTCTAGTCCTAATAATTCCTAGTCTACAAGATTCATTTAAGGAGGGTTTGGGTTAGAGTTTTGTTTGGGCAGCACAAGCTGGAGCATCAAAGTAGGGGAATACAACAAATGCAATGGATAAAGGAGCTAAGTGTATAGGAGAGTGCACACTGATGAGTAGTGGATCCAATGTCGGAATTTCTCCATCATTTGTGAACTCTAGGGGAACACCATTCAGCAACATGGTTTGGCTTCTAAGGTAATTATCTTTTGCATTTAAGTGGTACTCCTCCCTGAATGTCACATCTGATCCTTTTCTTCCAATCCAAGAAAATGCCCTCTTCAGATGACTTAAGAATGAATTTTCTACATGGATCTTTGTAGCATTTTCATGCCCTCCACTACTCACAGGCACACGGTCACGAACCATCAGCGTGAAACGAGTCTCGTTGCTTAAATTGATCAGCAGTAATGTTATACCATCCTGTATAACCAAGTTAAAACAAAATTATAGGAATGTTTATCGTGCAGTTAAAACAATTTTAGAAGTTGGTATGGTAACCTAAGATCTGATATAGAAGAACCAATTTATGCTTGTATAAGATGATAGGACACTTACTCTGCCTTTTGAACAATGTGCATAAGTGCGTAAAGATGGTGAAAAAACATCACTACTGGCTGCAAGAACAGTCTTCCCCATTAGCTGATGCCACAAAAGTGCACTGCTCAAAACATCATCACCACATACATAGATTAGATATGTAAAACACTATGTTTTACATTATTATAACTCCTCAATCTCTTCATTCACAGTTTTTACTTTACAATTACCTGTAGTAGTCAGGATTAGGAACGAAAGTAGTGGTATCGAGAAGACCATAGTTTCCTCCAATTAAAGTTTGTCTGCAGTAAACCTTAGTGTTGTATCTGGATGCCATTCCAAGTTGATCTAAGTACCTGTAAGTTACCTAAATCTTAGAACTTCTTGATTAATTTTAATGATGTTTTTTGTAAAACAAAATACTATAATTAAAGAGGAACAGAAAATTATGCAAGAAAGAACCAAGATTACCAAAAGCTATCTACAAATGTGTTAGAAATTTGACGACCACCACTGTTGAATGCCCCACCAGCTTCTCCTACCCATGCAGAAGACCAATGGCCATATTTTTGAATGGTTTCTGAAAGACTTCTAAAAATTGCTTCCACCTTGCTCAAGTGTTCGGGATCTAGAATCTTCCTGTCAAGATGCTCATCACTACCTGAAAAAAAAAAAAAGAGAAATTTACTTAACACACTAACCAGAAAGGATTAGACTAAAACACTTTCCGTATAACTGTTTTCTTTCACATCCATCATCTAGTTATGTTAGAATTTAAAATATTCTCTAAGGATGAGTATAGTAGAAATAGTAAGGTAACTGAGAAGCAAACCTGGACCCAAATTATAGACGTGATGAGTGAGCGCATTGACTATGCCTGGACCTGTAACCTGAAGAAGCTTATCATACCAGTCCTTATAATAGAACCCTCCAGGTGCTACAAGCAAAGGTTTGAGATCGGAGTTATTGTATAATGAGTTCAAAACTTCTTTAAGCTTTATCAAGTCTTTCCCGTACTGCACAGCACTCACACTTGCTGCAATGCCCTTCCCACTCAACTCGTTACCTATGACAGCACAGACAAGAATCAGTTCCAGTGAAGCAAAAATTGAACATAACAAATACCTTTGTCTTATGTCCTACCAAATTCCCATGAATCAATCTTGTACCCTTTTGAAACAGTGTAATTGATTAAATCATAAGCATTGGAAGAGTCCCAGTCTCCTCGCCAAACACTATGGCCACTCGGGTGCCTCCCCTGGAGTGCATTCAAACCAAATGTCACCATGGCCCTGCAAATGTCAAACTCAAGTTATGTTACACCAAAAACACTTGTTAGTGCTTTACTTAAGTTGTGGAACCCTACAACGTTTTTTCCTTAGCAGGAAGGAAAAGGGGAGGGAGATGGTGAATAAAACAAGGATCTCTGAATGCTAAATTCTCACCCTGTGTTATTGAAAAAATGATTCAGCTCATCCCATCTTTTCATTTGCAAACACCCCCTTGAAAATCCAAACAATCCACCTTTCATCTTTTGAAATGGATGACAAGGGGACTTCAAACTTCCTACCTCATACAGCAACTGATCTTGCAAAGAACCTCCAACTCTTATCCTCAAAGGCTTGAGAGCTATCAAGCAACCATTATGGAAAGAATGATATCACACTTGAAGTAAATATTCCAAACATGTTACCGGCAATAAAAGTATATTCAGCATCAGGAAGGCACAGAAAAGAACAGTAGAAATTCATCACAGTGACTAATTTTCTACAATATAAAATACCTTGGATTGCCTTCACGAGGAAAGGATGAGACAAGTCCTGAAAAAACCAATCCACATTGACCAATGACTAAAACTTCTGCAAAGCTTTGTAGACTTCTAAATGAATGATATGAAATAGGAAGAATACATAAGCCATGTTGTATACACATAAGTCCAAAATACTCACCAAATTTGCAGCAGATGAATTACCCCAGGGGCAATTGTTGTAATCACACTTGTCATGAGGCCACCAATCAATAGTTGCACAGATGAAGTTATCATCAGTCTCAGCAATTGCTTGAGTTCCTTCTACTAGAATCAAACCATGTTCAACATCTTGAGATAAAGCCAGTCGCAGAGAAGCCAGAAAGAGAAACAAGACCAGGTGGATTCCCATTAGTAGATCAATTACCACAGAATCCAAATTAACTGCAGTTAAAAAAGGAAAAAGAAAAAAAGTTAGTTTCTATTTGGTTTTTCCCATTTCATGATTTTGTGAAGGTTAAAAAAAACATTTTTTTTTTATAATTATAACTATATAAGCAGTAAACGAAAAAACAAATCAAACACTATAATTTAGAGACAAATCCTTTGAAGCTGCATAATTGACATTTTCTTTATCTAATAGCTGTTTCTATATAATCTTTTAATGATTAGCCCGTGGTTAAAAACTTAAGACAACAACAATAAACAAACAAATGCATACAAGAAGAACGATTTTTTTTACTGTCGAATTCAAATTCTAGTCAAGAACCAATAAATCATTTGCTTTGACTATTTCTCCATTACCAATATTTTAAACAAGGTACCTGACGTTGAATGAACGCCAATCACAACGAGCTCTTTATATATACATATTCTATTCAATATCCCTATTTTTACAACAAGGAAATCGTTAATCACAATGACAGATCTCAGAACTCGGAAGCATTAGCCTATGGATCAAAATACAACACCACACCATAACCAGCAAGGAAAACTGGTATTCCCACAAGACAGGACGAACCCAGAAGAAAAGAATCAAACTTGAAGAACACCCAGATAGAGAAACAGTGAAAAACTATAAAAAAAACATAAACACAACACCAACCTGAACCTTGTATTGACTTTTTGATCCAGCACAACCTTTAAAACGAAAGTGAGGCTCGAGTGTAAGGCAAGAGGTGTAAAAACAACAAGAACAAGAACAACACTAATAACAATGATGTCTCACGTAACTGCCAAAGAAGGAGCACTTTCCTTGCCTCGTACTGCCCCAGAGGAATAAGGAAAGGTTTAAGAAAAGGAAGCAGCCATGATGAAGGACAAGATTGTCGTGATGTAATGTTAGATTGGTAGTAGTTAGTTGGTTGGATAGAAGAGGCCTGTCTGAGAAGGGTCGTGGCACAACTCACATGCACTGCTGCTATGCTACATTAATATTATTTTTTAGCTGAAGTGGTTTTCTCATGAGGTCATTGTTGCCTCCAAACTTAGGTGTCTTTGTGGTAGATTGGTTGAAGGTATGCATCGTTTTAGGAAAAGAAACTAACTCAGATAACGGGTGCAAGCAAAGCAAGGGTCAATTCTTTCCCTCTTGCTTAGTTGGACTAGGAAAAAAAAGTAACAATTGTGTTTCTGATAAAACCAGAATGGAATACAAAATTTGCAATTTGCTCATATTGCAAGTCGTCTCTGTCTTCTCTTGCCTAGTGGAGAAGCTATACCTTCTTCCACCAAATCAATGTACCATCTTAAGGGGAGACTTTTTTTTTTATTATTATTATTTTAAAACAATTATGCCCCTTTTGATCATTTCAATGATGTTTTTTTTAAATAAATTTAATTCTTTTCTCTATAGAAAAAAATGGTTTTAAACTTCAAAGCACTTTTTTTTTTTAAATATAATGATTGTTTTGATTTTTGGAGTTGGTTTCAATATCCTGAAATTGCCCGTTGGTTTTTACTTATTTAGAAGTAAACGCAAATGGAAATTGAATCTATATTTTGGTTGAGCTTTTTCCAACAAATATGTGGCTATCTTACGGTTGTAGGTTCGTGAGACAGAAGAATATGTGTGTCTCACACTTTAAAAAAAAAAATTGTACATTTGAGGTTTAGGTCAACTATTTGTCGAAATTAAAATTGCACAAAAAACTTTGACTGTAATATTATAATTGAAATCGCTAATCACGGTGTCTTAGTCCTTGCTGTTTCAGTTTATTTTTTTAAAAAATAATCTATTTTTTTCATTTATTTATTTTAACAATTTGCGATTATTTTCTTAACAATGATCTCAAATAAGTATAGCTTTTGATAACATTTGATAAACTAATTAAAATAATATACAAACACGTTTTACTTTATATTTATATTTTATGCATATTATAAATTTCAATCTTACTAAAATATTAGAGTTGACTGAAATGGAACAAAACAAAAAACAATTTGTTTTGTTCAATTTTGTTTACAACTTTAAATACACGAATGCTACCTCTATGTATTCATATTTAAGTATGTTATACTCTCCAATTTTCATACATACTTTCATTTTTTTTTTCACATATTAACTTATATGAAACAAGTTCTCTTTAAAAAAATTATTTATTTATTAACTAATCATAATGTACTTAAAAAATAAAAAGTATATGTAATATTGCATACACTTTTTTATTAAATATACTAATTATCTATACACAAAAAATGAAGCTACTAGTGTTTTGGACAAGTATAACTCAATATTAGTTAATATAACCTAACAAATGTAATAATGTGTTAATTAATAAAACATAAACTAATCTTTATTGTAGTTTATGTTAAATAGGTGCACATTAATCTAAGACAAAAGTTCGGTGTGGCCATTTTAAGCCCAACGTCTCTTTCTTTTATGGTGGACGTTATCGTTCGTCTGCATCAATGTGAATAAAATGTTTAAATCTCTGAAAATTTCAATGAATTGGTCATTATCATAACTTTCTTTTATTTTACTCAGTAATTTATTTTCTTTTAAATAGTTTAGTGAAAAGACGATACAGTTAATTTTACACTATTAACTCTAACTAGGTAAATATATCTAATATAAAACATAAATATATATAACTTTGCAATCAAATATTAATGTTTTTCTATGTATGTATCTTCGTGAAAATATATAAATAAAATACCTTATAACTAAAAACAAATATAATTGTAGGTTATTTTTATTTAGGGCTGCAAATTCTACAAATTTCAATGTAAATAATAATTTTTCTTTAAATTTTTCAGATTTAATAAAGGTAATCAATTTCCGTCTTTATTGTAAAGATTAAAACTTATATTCACGATTATCACAATTTCATTATATTAGTCTAATTAAATTATTTTATGTTTATTGTAATTGTACACAAATGATAAAGATGAATTAAAATGACTTAATTTGAAAAACAATAACTCCAAATAGCATATGTAAATTTAAGGAAATTTAACAAGAAAACTAAAAATCAAGTCGAAGAACGGTAAATTGCATAAAAAGTTTACACAGTTGTATACAGATGAAAGTAAATGATGGGAATCTTTAAAATTATTTGAAAAGTAAATGAACGAAAATTAAAATTAAAATCTAAATATCATGAAATGAAAGCAATTAGAAGAAAATAATTTTGAAATTTCAGAACTCTAATATAAATGAAAGGTAAATAAAATAAAATAAATGAGCGACGAGAAGTTAAAGTAGTAATAACATAGGATGTTTTTTTTTTTGCTAGTCATAATAGGTATATTTGTAATATGGTTATCTAATATTCTTTTACAATCATATAAAAGTTAGGATATTCCAAAGTTAATACTACAGAAGAGGAACACTCACATATTTTTGTTTTTTTTTTCAAATGCTGCATAACAATATGTGAGTAATTAATTTAAATATTTTGTTTTATTTTTAAAAATATGAAATGTCTTTTTATATCAATTATGCAGAATTGTTATTCTGAGAAATTAGAATATGAATATAAATAAATGTAATTATTTCTCCTCTATACTTAAACTAATATTTATGGTCTAATCATGATAATAATATTATATCTTGATTATAAAGTTTTAGAAATTACAAGATTTTAATTTGGTAAGATAGTAAGGTTCTCAAATTTTGTAAATATAAAATACAACAACTATATTGATTATATTTAATGTTTAGTATTGTTTTTGTATAAATTAAATTAAAGATCTAGCAACTGAAAAAATAAAATAAAAATTGAACAAAACAATAAAAAAGATATCAAATGGAAAAATTAGAAAGATTAGGGGTGTACGTGTTTTAACGTTTGAGTTAAATAATTTTGAAAGTTAAACCCACGTGTTTGCTAAATTTGTTGTGTATTTCGATCAATGCTAAAAGATCCAAAATACTCGTTGCACTCAAAGCAATCTCATAGTTGCTTTTTCATTGAATGATAATTCAACAGAACTAAGTTAAATTCAATCCATCTTAACTTCTTCATCTTAAATCCAAACACGTACTAAATCGGTTATTAAGTCAAATCTTAATATTATTAAATTCAATTATCAATTGAATGTTCAATTGATTCCTATAAATTTTAATTTCAGAAAATTAATTTGATATCACAACCACAAAATTTGAAATTAGAAATTAAAGATGAGAAGAAAAAACTTAAAATGAAGAATGTATATCCCTACTTTTAAATGATTATATAATTTATTTCATACTTATTTAAAAAATAAAAAATCATATTATATTAAAAATGTTTCCTATTTTATTTACATAAAGTCTCTACATTAAAAAAAATCAAGTTAGTTTCAAAAATAGTATGGTGAAGTAAAATGAAAATAATAACAAAAGAAACAAACAAAGGGTTAATTAATATATATATATATATATATATATATATTAAAAATTTATTATTTTAGTAACCTTCTAAGAGACAAAAAGAAAAAAAGGAAAGAGAGAAAAAAAAGAAGATAAGATAATTACATTCATGCAATCATGACTTAAAAAAAAACCTACAAATAGATTGAGTGAAAGAGAAAATGTGAAACAATGAATGAAAGGTAAGATAGTAGGAATAGAGAAATGGAACATGAAGGAGAGGGAGAAGAGAAAGATAATTTCGAGGAAGGTTGTCTACAAATTTTAATCATCTAAACTTATTTACAGGGTAAGAGGAGGAGTGAAGTTAAACTATTTCTATTTAATATTTATCTCAGTTTAGTTATCTGTCATGTTTATTTATTTAATTATATTATTTAATTTATTACTATTATAGATTAGTCTTTTTTATTAAAATTATGAGTATGTTAATTAATTTATTTTTAATTATGTATGAATTTTTTTCTTTGTATCAATTTACATATTTGTTATTATTATTATTTATCACATGCCGATTCATATCTAGTTTATTATTTAAAGTTAAGGTTTTGGTTGTTATGCTATTTTGTATTATTTTAAACACTATTATTTTATAATTCAAATAAATATATATAAAACAATAAAATAAAGCAAAAAAAGATTTTTTTTTATCCAATGAATTTGAATTAAAGAAAGTTCCTACATACTCTATTCCTCTATATTTATTTTTATCTTTTTGAATTGGATGATGTATAGATTATTAGACAACAAAAAATACATTTTGATAGACATCATATTATTGTCATCCTGAAAAATGTTTAGAGTATGTCAATTGAGAATGAGTCTTATGTTTGGTTGCAATGAGTTGAGATCAAACCAACAAAAAAGTATATATTTGGAAAGTTACAGTGTAGACACTGCAAGATGAAAAAAATGATCATTAGAAGGTTTAAGGAAGTAATTATCAAGCATGTGAACATTTGAATAATTTAAAATAACATCTTGGATTAGTATATTCAGATGCCAAACTTAAGACTATCCGATACAACATCGCTAAGGTTAGATAATGAGTGTACATGTCTTTCCTAGGTCAATAAATGACTGTTATTCACGAGAAAAAAATAATTATTATTATGATTGTACCAATGCTTTCAATGAAAAATACCCAACTACATAATTACTTCCCAAAATAACTTTTTAATGTTCATAGTGTATCATTAGAAATTGAATATGGATTTATATGTCTGATCAAATGATATTGAGTCTTATGGTTGTAGGTCAAATCTTAAGACCCCATTGTGTGAATCGTATGTTTACTAAGATTGATATTTAAGACTTACAAAAATTCCCATTTTTGTATTTTTCTTTTGTATGTATCTACTAAATGAGTATAAGAAGAACCTGCTTAATAAGATTTGTTTGAGCTTTTTTGTGGGAGATCTTTTTTATAATGAGTCATGGTAACTTATATTAATATCCTCATGAAATATTAGATACATAGATGATCCTCTATTGCAATGTATAATTTTTAAATATTGTACAAAACATATGTTTTAACACAAAGACCTTATATAAGGTCTGAAATCTAAAGCTCAATTGGGTGTAATTCGAGCTCTAGTCAAGCCTATAAGCTCAATTATAAAAAACAACCTAATAAGAAATGTCAAATTCATAGGCTTAGTTTACAAATTTTCAATAAATTTGGAACCACTTTTAAAAATCATATAAAATTGGAGAAGAGCCTAAATTTGAAAAATTATATATCCAAGTTAAAGCTTTGGAAGTATGAGGTATCATACAATAATAATATGACATTTAGGTGGAAAATACATAAAAATCCATTATGTTACAAAAAATTTAAAGTTCACATACAAAGCCCAGAATTACTTATCTTGATAATTATACCACATTCGATTTGTTATCATATCCTTTTAGTTTATTTGTTTTTTATAGTTGTTGACTTTATGGCAAGCACAATATTGTTGTGTAGTTTTAAAAGTAAGAGTTTGAACCCACAAAGACTTGGTTTAATACTAAGAATTATATTAACTTTATTACTATTAGGTCTACAATAAACAATAAAAGGTGAAGTGAGATTAAATAACAAAAACTTAAAATAGAAGTTAAAATTAAATGCTGCAATATTTTTGGTATTTTTGAAATGAGAAAGTTAGTGAAATACAAATATATGATTTGTATATGTTGAGAGTAGATTTTACCACATCAGTCTCTTATTTCATTAAACTCATGAATAAATATTTTTATTTTCTTCATTGTTATCGATCCTTACACGAAAAGTTAGACTCCAACACTATAGATATATCCTATTGAATTACAATTTCCTATTCCAATAAAATAAATTCACATTAAGTTCAAAGATCTAAAAATGATCAATACTCTCTTCCAAATAAATGATTTATTGATTGTCTTATCATAGATCAATAACTTATAAAGATTTTTCAACCTTTTACAACTTCAACTAATTTATAGTTCATCATGTCACGACAATTGACAAACATAAAGATTAAACATAAAAAAAAAAGAGTAATATAATATTGTATATTTAAAGGAGATTCTCCATTTGTGTGTCCATTTTTTTAATTTATCCTTTAAATAAATATATTTTTCAAAATTAAAATAATTATTTTATCAATTTTACTTTTTAACTGATCGTTTCTTTACATTTAACATTTTTTTCAATTTGACTAATTTTTTAAACTTAGCCATTTATTACAAAACAAATAAAACCTAATTACAAAGTTACAAAAAATTATTTTAATTTTATGATTATAACAGTAACCACAACAATAATAATAGTTTTATTACTTTTTATTCCCATACAAAATGTAAACACGTTGGTAAATATAGTAGATTAATGACATATTCTTCTTATACCTAAAACAAAAAACACCAATCACATTGTAACAATGATCTCATTACATGTCATGAACCTTACCTCACAAATTGAAAATGGTATTGATTTTAAGAAATATCTAAGAGGCTTCACGAAAGTCAACAATTACAACTAGATTTATAGTTGATTTTTGATGTCTCAGACTTCAACAATGAATTGAGATGTTTTTAGTTCTTTTTATTCTTTAACGATCACAACAATGAAAATTTGAATCTCAAACTAGAAAATATGAAAAGCAAGTCATGAATGACTACATGTATAAGTGTTTAAATTGCACAAAACATTTTAAGCAAAAACAAATAATTCAAAGTAGTATTCTCAGATCTCATATATGAAAAAAATAAGACTTGATATGAGAACTTTCTATTCTTTCATTTTTGTGCAAATTCATCTAAGCAACCTAACGCAATAATCAAATATAACTTTTTTTTTCTATTCTCTGAAAATGCATGAACAAAAATAAGGGAAACGACAATGAATTAGGGTTAATAGTAGGATGGAAAAATCCAATGCTATTTTAATCTGGATTTTTAATCCTCATTTATTCATAATTTTTTTAATTGAAAAATATAATAACTAGTCTTTATCAATTATGAAGTATGTACTCTAAGAAAAAAAAAAAAACCAGACATATCAAATTCAATCCTAAAATAGCTTATTTAATGTTTTATTAGGTAATCCTTTAATTTTTTTTTTATGATAAAAAGCTTCTCACATTGATTAGTTTAATCATAATTTGTTGTTTTATGTTTTGAAGAGATTCTTTAAAATAGTTAATAGAACAGAAAAAAAAAAAAGAAATCTGTTTTATGGTAAAGTATCTGTACTGCACCGACCCGACCAACAAGAGAAAATAAAGAAAGGGAAAGAGAGAACGGAATGCTTGTGTGGTGTCTGCAATGCATGCTGTTTCTCAACCCACCTATAAACCTCATTCCCTCCTTTTCAACACTCTCTGTTCATTCCTTTTCCAAATTTTCCTCAAAACCCTAACCACAACTGCACAATCCCCTTCTTCCACGTTACCCTTCCGATTCTTCTCTCTGTTTTCTTTTCCACTCTAATTTTCAAGAGCAATTGCTTTACTCGCACTCTTTTTTGATACAGTATTTCAGTTTAGCTTTGAAATTCCTTCTCAATCGACATTCTCCCCTCCGTGCTTCAATGATTCTCGATTTCGACAGTGTCTTGTTTCATCATCCCTATGGGAGTTTCTGTGAAATGTTGTTAACTTCTTTCACGTAATCACTTAATTGCATTGGTCGTTTCGTGATGGAGGATAATGAAGTCGTTGATGATCAGAACTCAGGGTGGTTCCAAGTTAAAAAGGTTTTTTTTTTTTTCAAATATTTTAACTCGTTTGAGATGTAATTTACTATGACATTTTGATTTGTACTTGATGAGAGATCAAATTGAAGACACAATAAGGAAATCTGTAGACCTAGTGTATAGTTATTTACTAATTAATGCATTCACAGTGGATGGATCAGTCATTTAGTATTCATATATTTGCTGTAACCTTTAATCTTATTTTTCAGTTTGATTGTGCTAATTCTTGAATATCATCATTCATCTCCTTTGGTTATATCTGAACCTCGCACGGAAGATTATTTTCTTCCTTTTCTGCGTAGCTTGTTGTACAAGTGTTACTTACATGTTCTAATTTTGTCATTTCTTTCTTATCCAGAAGCACAGAAATACTTCGAAATTCTCTTTGCAAAGTTGGGTGGGAGGATTTTCGGGAAAGAATGCCTCTAACTCTCTGCACACTCAGCATTGCATTACTAAAACCGATGACAATTCACGTAGCCAGCAGAAAAATAATCTTTCAAGGTCAGGGGGAATTTTTTCACAGAACCCTGCCTCTGGGAGTGTTTCGAGTTCTCTTGCTGAATCAAATGAAAAAGAGAGCGCAAACTGTTTTAATACAGGCGTAGTTAAACATAATTCAGAAAGTCAGAACTCAACTGCATTAATTACTGTGGATTCTCAAGGTAAACATGAAGAAGTTCGGAAATTACAGCAAACCGACAAGCCTGACTTAGCCCAGAAAATAAGATGGGGTGATATAGAGGAGGGGGGCTTGGCACTGCCCCATGAAAACTTGATTGGGGTTGGGATCAAGTTCGGTAGTATTGGAGATGATAATTTGCTTAGCTGTAGAAAGAATGAGAATATTCCTGAACCTTGTGATTCATATCATGCTCAAGCAAAAGACTTAATGGTGAATGCTATCAATGGAGAGTCTGCTTCTGATCAGATCCCTTTGATGAGACATGAAGATGAAATACTTGGGGAGAATGGTAAAGATGTTAAGAATGTATCTTTGGAACATTTTAACAATCAACAAATGGTTGAGGAAAGGATTGGTCCAGATGATGAGAACAATGATGAAGCGAATAAAACAACAACCGATGGTGCCATAAATAATGACAGTCTGTCCACCGAAGATGCTGCCGAGGTCACAAATCATGCACATGCCTCTTCTATCAATTTGGTAAGTGATAAAAAAATTTCTGAAGTGCCAGAACAAAATGGCAGTTTAAGTGAAGCAGTTATTGCCCACGGTACTGAGTCACAAGTGCCTGAAATTGTCAATGATTCTGTGGTTTCTACTGAAGCGGTTAGGGTTTCACTGGATGGTAATGTGGAAAATGTTGTTTCAACTTCTCAAAATATGGGTTCTCTTGAAGAAGGTGATTCCAATGAAAGCAAAGAAAGGTTTAGGCAGAGGCTTTGGTGCTTTCTGTTTGAGAATCTTAATAGGTCTGTGGATGAACTTTATCTTCTTTGTGAACTAGAATGTGATTTGGAGCAGATGAAAGAGGCAATTCTTGTTCTTGAGGAGTCTGCATCTGATTTTAGAGAGCTAATCACTAGAGTAGAGGAATTTGAAATGGTTAAAAAATCTTCCCAAATAATGGATGGCGTCCCTGTCATTTTGAAGAGTGATCACCGCAGGCCACATGCTCTCTCATGGGAGGTATGTGCGTTCACATATTGTTGCTATTTATCTGCTCCCATCCTTGGTTAAGTTCATATTTTGTGGTTCCAAGATAATAAATCATAAATTTTATATGTTTTGCATGACAACCATGGATCCTCTGTCAAAGAAAATAAATTTTATTCACTAATAATGATTTTTTTTTTGAATAATGTCTATATTTTGCCCCGTCTTAAGCAAATGCATATGATAACATGGTAGGGTTTTCAATTCTTAGAATGGATGCATACTAAAGATACTTACACTTGTTATCATTGACTGCGTGGGACAAAGTGAGTGTAATTATGTGCATTTATGCAGAGTGCGGAATAATTATTCGCTACTGACATTATATATACACCATCCCTTTTCATTTCCTCTTATTTTTCTTTTATCAATTGTGATGAGGGCATAATGAAATTAGAAGTCTTGATATGTATCTGTAACTCCTGCATAAATATGCATCTATTTTGATGATTGTACGTTTATCTGAAGTTTCTACTTTGTCTGATGGGTATGATAGAGATGTTAGGATCAAATGAACTAAGCATGAACTTACTCATCTAACACTGTCACAAGATCTAACCCCACCATTGGATATTATTTGTTTATCGTACTTTTATAACTTTTGCATGATGAAATTCAAGTCATCCCAACTGGATTCACTTAACATTTTGTGTTGAGCATTATTGTAGTTTAGACCAACAGTTATTGGTTTATTTGTCTTGGACTAAGAAAAAAATATAAATGAAGCATGACATTTTTCTGTTTTATTTAAGCATGAAATCACTTATGGTCTATACCTGTTTACTTGTTTGATTTCTGGTTTCTGAAGATGCTGGTCCACAATATGAGTTTATCTGTTAGAAATCTGTGCAATCTGGCTTTCTTATGTTCATGATGTTTAGATGCTCTATGGATTCTAGGTCCGAAGAATGACAACTTCACCACATAGGGCAGATATACTATCTTCATCTCTTGAGGCTTTTAGAAAGATTCAACAAGAGCGGGCTATCTTGCAATCAGGTACCACAGAAAGTTCCATGTCTTTGACTTCTGAATCTATTGGCAATACAAACAAGTCCAGGGTCAATAATGGGACAGATGCTGCCAAATATTTGGTGACGAAGTCAAGAAAGCATGTTGGATCTTCAGATGACAGACAAGGTAGCCTGAATGAAAAAAAGCATATTATTGTAGGGGAAAAATCCTGTGACTCAAACACAATGCTAAATGGATGTAACCCTCCAGAAAACATATTAACTTCAGAAGTTAAGTTATCTAAATTACCTCCCTTGGAAAATTCTTCTGCTTCTGCCACCACCAAGGGTAAAAGAGATCACCTTGGTTTTGGACCGGACAAGACGCTTTATAAGAAAGATAAAGCTCTAACAGAAGGTGTTAATGAGAAACCCCCCAGATCCATGGATAACATTAGGAGGCAAATGCCACTGCCAGAAAAAGATAAGGAGAAAAGGAGTATTGCCCCGGGAAAGTCTTTGAATGCTTGGAAGGAAAAGAGGAACTGGGAGGACATACTTTCATCTCCATTTCGTGTCTCTTCCCGCATGCCATATTCACCAAGCCTGGGCCGGAAAAGTGCTGAGCGAGTACGCACTCTGCATGATAAACTAATGTCTCCTGACAAAAAGAAGAAAACAACTTCAGACTTAAAAAGGGAAGCAGAAGAAAAACATGCCCGTGCTATGAGAATCAGAAGTGAGTTAGAGAATGAAAGAGTCCAAAAGCTTCAACGAACATCACAAAAATTAAATCGTGTCACAGAATGGCATGCTGTTCGTCATATGAAGTTACGAGAGGGAATGTATGCCCGCCATCAGCGCAGTGAATCTCGTCATGAAGCTTTCTTAGCTCAAGTGGTGAAGAGAGCTGGTGATGAAAGTAGCAAGGTTAATGAGGTTCGGTTTATTACTTCCTTAAATGAAGAGAATAAAAAATTAATTCTGCGTCAGAAACTTCATGAATCAGAGTTGAGGAGAGCTGAAAAGCTTCAAGTGCTAAAATCTAAGCAAAAGGAGGATTTGGCAAGAGAAGAAGCTGTTATAGAGCGTCGAAAACTCATTGAAGCTGAGAAGTTACAGCGCCTTGCTGAGATTCAGCGGAGAAAGGAGGAGGCTCAAGTAAGACGGGAAGAGGAAAGAAAAGCATCAAGTGCAGCTCGAGAAGCAAGGGCAATTGAACAACTTAGGAGAAAGGAAGAAAGAGCCAAAGCCCAACAAGAGGAAGCTGAACTTCTGGCCCAGAAATTGGCTGAGAGGCTTAATGAGAGTGAACAACGTCGTAAGATTTACCTGGAGCAAATTCGGGAGAGGGCAAATTTGAGGGATCAATCATCCCCTTTGCTGCGGAGATCATTAAATAAGGAAGGGCAAGGTAGGTCTACCCCTACAAACAGCATCGATGATTCTCACACAAATGTTGTTTCTGGCGTTGGTTCTACTAGTCTTGGAATTGGCAATATCACATTGCAGCACTCAATAAAGAGAAGAATTAAGAGAATTCGACAAAGGCTTATGGCTTTAAAGTACGACTTCCTTGAACCCCCTGTTGGTGGTGAAAGTGCTAGCCTGGGATATAGAGTAGCAGTTGGTGCTGCTAGAGCAAAAGTTGGCCGGTGGCTTCAAGAACTTCAAAGACTTAGGCAAGCAAGAAAAGAAGGTGCCGCAAGTATAGGTTTAATAATTTCTGAAATGATCAAGGTATTGGTTTTTGTTCACTGGTAATTATATATCTCTCCTTATGAACGGATGTATGTTTTTTAACTTGTTCAAAGTTAAGAATGTTTCTGTCGGTTGTATAGATAGATGTTCTGTATTTGCAGTTCTGTTTTCTGAATCCTGTGCTAATTAAAATAGCACTTTTTGGAGAGCTCTTGTTTAGTCAATGAATAAATATTAATCTGGAAAAACTAGTGATTCTTGATGCTGTATTTGTTTTAATTATTGCTTAGCTTTTAGTTTGTCTTATCTGGTTGGTGCTTGCATATAATCTTCTTACTGTTGAATCAGAAATCATAGATCACTTAATTTGCATGGATAATTGTCCAACTAATCCTTGTTCCTGACTAAATGTTGAACCAAGTTTCTTTCCCTCGGGAATATTTACAGTTTAAACGAGTGCATTTCTCCTTTTATACTGTGGAATTTTTGGTTAGTAATTTTTTTGAATTGCTATTTTTTCATTTATGTTAATTTATCTATTGATTATTATTTTATAGTATATGGAAGGAAAGGATCCCGAGTTACAAGCATCTCGTCAAGCTGGACTACTTGATTTTATTGCTTCTGCCTTGCCTGCATCTCACACTTCAAAACCTGAAGCATGCCAGGTTATGTTGCACTTGTTAAAACTTCTGAGAGTTGTGCTGTCTACACCTGCAAATAGAAGTTATTTCCTTGCACAGAATCTTCTGCCTCCAATTATCCCAATGCTTTCTGCAGCTCTTGAAAATTATATAAAGATTGCAGCATCTTTAGGTGTTCCTGGTAACTTCAGTTTGCCATCAAGTAAAGCATCAGTTGAAAACTTTGAATCAATTTCTGAAATATTAAATAACTTTTTGTGGACTGTTACTGCTATTTTTGGTCATATAAGCTCAGAAGAGAGACAGCTTCAGATGCGGGATGGCTTATTGGAGTTACTGATCTCTTACCAAGTTATTCACAGGTTAAGAGATCTTTTTGCACTTCATGATAGGCCACAGACGGAAGGGTCAGCGTTTCCTGGCCCTATTCTCTTAAGCATACAACTTTTGGTAGTTTTGACCTCCAGATCTGGAAGATTGAGTTATATTGACTGGGAATCTTGCCCTTTGACAATGGAGCAGGAAATTGGTAGTGAAGGGGCTAAGCTTACTGATTCTGCACATTTTGTCGTGAATAATTCCTGGGGAGATTACACTCCCTTATCAATGATCAATGGCAGCTCAGTTGTGCATTTACCTGACGTCCCTGAGGACAGACCATTAGATGAAATGATTAAGGTGAACAAAAATAATGAATCTATTTCTATTGGGAAGGATTCTGAATTGGAGCATGATAGTTCTGTTAAATTGAAAAATGATGTTATAGAAAAGATAGATCTAGATGAATCCAAGAAAAATCAGAGTGTGGATTTGACTAATTTGTCTATTCCCCCAAAGGACGAGAAACATACAGGGGTAAATGCTACAGTACAGAAAAACGAAAAAGTATCAAATTTGGGTCAGCCAGTAGTATTTCTTCTTTCAGCTATTTCTGAAACAGGACTTGTCAGTCTCCCTTCTCTTTTGACTGCTGTTCTTCTGCAGGCAAACAATAGATCATCCTCAGAACAGGTAGGTTTTCTACAACCTGCAAGTTCGTTCACAGAAGTTATATTGATTTATTTTGAAAATCTTTAGTATGAAAAATCAGTAGATTTCTGATATTGGCATGTTAAACTTCCCTATCAGTAAACAAATGTTTTCTTTGTTTTTATGAAGAATTTTGCCGTTAGCTATTTGTCACATGCCCAATTATTTCCTTCTATTGAAAGGATTGCTTGTAATTGTCTGTTTTGTATATACAAGTATTGTTATTTATAATGAAAAGGATTTACAGTAATAAAGGAAAAAAAAATCAATAATTAAAATTATGAGATATTTCTTAAAATATTTCCTTATTTGACGTAGTCATATCATAATATATTTTCCTATTTAATGTAATTAAATCATATGTTTAACACCTTCAATTGCTCGTCTGTCCTTGTAATAAGTAAATAAGTAGCTATTGTTATTTTTGTTGTGCTATGTCTAAGTTGAATAACTTCATTTTCTTCTAGGCCTCATATATCCTTCCATCTAATTTTGAAGAGGTGGCAGCTGGAGTACTGAAGGTGCTGAACAACGTGGCTCTTTTGGATCTTGTATTTTTGCAGCGAATGCTGGTAAGTTTGCTGATTTTCCTTGTTATAATGATCTATTAAAGCAGCTGCATGTTAAATTAAGATCGCTAATATGATTGATTTTCTCTTTTTCCTGGTACTGATTCTTGCTTATGTATTCCTATTTTCCTTATGCTGTTATACTTCCAGGCTAGGCCTGATTTGAAAATGGAAATTTTCCATTTGATGAGCTTCCTTCTTTCTCATTCTGCCATCAAGTGGAAATCTCCCACTGATCAGGTGAATCACCAATAACTGGAAATTCTTTCATAATCTTAAGTGATACAATACTTATGTTGACCTTGCTAAACCTAGTTTTCCTAACTAGTATTCATAATAGGAAAGAACCCCTTGCCTCAAGTCTTCATGCATTGTTGTTATTCGGATGTACCTTTGCTAGAATGCCAGAGTTACTAAAATGACACAATTTGCTTTTTTTTTTCAGGTTGGTTCTCTTGTGCTTGAATCTCTATCTCTCCTTGGTCACTTTGCCTTGTTTCATCCGGGAAATCAGGCCGTCCTTCGATGGGGAAAGAGTCCCACCATCCTCCACAAGGTCTGAAACTCTAAATATTATTTAATTTTGGTTTACTTGTTCTATTTATCGAGTTAATCTAACGTTCACCCATAAGAGGTCAGGTTTGCGATCTGCCATTCGTTTTCTTCAGTGACCCAGAGTTGATGCCGATCTTGGCTGGCACACTAGTTGCTGCTTGCTACGGGTGTGAGCAGAACAAGTTTGTAGTTCAGCAAGAACTGAGTGTTGACATGCTACTTTCCTTGCTAAGGTCTTGTAGGAATGCTGCATCTGCAACTCAGCTTAATTCTGCCTTAGACAATTCCACAACAGATGAATCTAGTGAATACAATCCATTAGGTACCGAAATTAAAAAGCCGCACGTGGAAATTCCTGTAAAATGTGTCCGTTCCAATGGCAAAGGCCCTCGGGCTTCCTTTGGAAAGAGTGGTGGTGCTTCGGGAAATAACTTAAAAAATGGCAGAATAAGAAGCCAACGGGACGCCAAAACAACTAAGCATTCTGAAGAACTGGCTCCTAGGCACGGCGAGCCTTCGTATTTAATGCTGCACTGTAGATTTCCTCCCAGTTTCATCGATAAAGTAGAGCAGTTCTTTTCAGCTGAAATTGCTAACGGGCTTGATGAACTCTGAGGTTAAACATCGTGAACCCATTTTTGTTGGTAATGCACGGATCTTCACGCGTTAACTGAATATGGTCCTTTATACATGTTTCACACTGCTAATACAGCCACACCAACATTCAAAAAGCTGACGTCTCTGAAGATTAACCTGTCCGAGTTATAACCAAAGGTCGTTTCTTAGTCAATGCCAAAAATATTGTACTTTCTGAGAAGTAATATATTTTGTATTATGAGTTGATGAGCATTTTTGTAATATATAAACTATAGAAAAGTGGCGGTTGATAACAGCCACCGCTAATTACCACTGCTGTAATTAATCATTTATAGCTGATATGGTTCGGGGGTAACAACCTCGGCGATCTATTTGTCTTGTTTACTTCAAAGTTCAAACCTACCTTCTGAGTTACGGATTTTGTATGCAATTATGAAAAATACATTCGATAGTTTTACCAATTTGATGGCACAGACGAAAAATAAAGAGTAAAGAAAAGATGTGCTTGCGAGCTAGGCTTTTTGTATTTATGCAACTCTATTTATTTACAAGATAATGCACGTCTGTGTCTGCCCGTAAACGTGCCATTATACCCTTCCACTACAAGGAAAAAAAGGAATAGCTTCAGTTTAGGGGCGAAGTTTCTGTTCTGATATCTGATAATCTTCAATGTACCAAAAGTTGATTTTGTGACAAGTACGTCTTTTTAGCTAGAAATACTAAAACTATTAACAAGTTGATGGTAAAGGTTTATGTGCATGTGGGTGTAATTCAAGGAAACGGAAAAGAGAAAGAGACGATACTTTGCATCATCTAGAGGCTGCTTGTAAAGCTTATTTTTGCTTTACTTGTCTGCGTGCAGCTCTGGTCTATGGCTGGAGGCTGCCTTACGTATAAGTCCTCCTCTCAGTTCATCTTTATACAATCAAGCAGGTTGGAAATTAGAAGTTCAATACTGAAAATAGACTCCACCAAGGAATGGAAAATAGACTCCACCAAAGAAGGTACTTGGTTTCGTAAGTGCAAGTTGTGATGATGCCATTTGTTGTTTATCTTGCTCTGAATTTCGTTCTAAATTGTTTCTTAATTTCCTTGGTTGTGAGCTGTTTATGTTTCACATACAAAAACATCATTTTGGTTTCCTGCCAATTATATCACTGAATAGGAACCAAAAATTTCTGGTCTCTATTTTAGAGTGTCATTTTCTGATCCCCATTCTCCAAAGCACCATGGGTCAAGTGACAGTAAAAGTGACAAGACTTGGAACTGGCTCCCAAGGATAACTTCTCATGATGACCATATAAGAGACGACGAGTACGTAACTTCAGTTGCAGCTACGGCATTTGCGATTCATTCTCTAGAAGAAGCAGAGTTACGTGACTCGCAAAAAATGAGAGAGCACCCCAAATCTTCAAGGCCTCAAACGATGAGAAGAGAAGAGGATGGCATATCAAAGCGGCTAAGTAATGGTAATTATAACATTATACCTAACATTGTAAAGTTTCACTACTAGCTGCTATGAAGAATTGCTATATTTTGTGTACCAGGGGAAACTTCCATGAAAAGGTCACTTGGACAAGACCCTCGGACCAAACAAACAGCTTTTCCTGTTAGACGTTCAAATAGTACATCATCTCCAAGACCTGTATCTCCTGCAGTAGGGTATCAGAGGAAGCAAGGGGTTCCGTTACCACACAAAAATACCAAAACCAGACCAGAAACATGTGAAAGGGCTCTGAAAAAAATTATTCAAAAGCAGTAATGCTAATTTCTTGAGCTGCTCATTCAATATATATATATATTTTCCTTTTCTGAAAAACTGTTGCCTATGATGCAAAATGGTTGTCAAATAGGAATCTGGATTTAGTTTCCTCTTATATTTTAGGCGTAACTTTTCAGGTATGAGGTAATGAAGTCCAAAATTCTTTCCTGGGAGTTTGTGAAAACAATTCAGGCCAGAGTTCAGGTGGGAAGTGAAGAAGGTTTTCCTCACTTCTTGGAGATGTATTTTAAATGTTAATTTAATAATCTCATTGGTGTTGGAACAACAGGGAGCAAGGAAAATGCAAAATTACCACAGTAAGGTAAAAAGGGAAGATATGATAGCGCAAGGAGCTAGAGCAGGGTTAGAACGCAGAAGAAGAGAACAGTTCGAGGCGAGAAAGAACTCAATCAAAAATCGAAAAACAAGCAAGGTCCCCATGAAATGTTTGTGCTTCAATTCTTAGAGACATTGTTGTCTGGCATGGAAACAAAAGCAGCTATCAGTGACTAAATGTAATTCGTGCTTAAACTATTTTTATTGATCAATAAAAATGCTTGCAAAATAAACGAACGTGCACTAACTCATCAATTAGATGTTGGTGTGCTTTTTTATTTATTTTTCCACCACTCCATTGTATTACAACCTTCCAATCATATAATCGAATCTTAAGTTTCTTTCTTCTTATATTTGGATTCCTTTTACGTTGCATTTGAAAATTATTTTTAAAAAAACACGAGTTTTACATAAAATCCTTAACCGTAAATCTCTTTTTCTTTGCGTCTTTAGATATTGGAAGTGTAATAAGTCACGGATTAAAAGATAACGTGCAATATCCTCCTTTCCATATCTCTCATCTTCTCTTCAACTTCAGCAGAAAATTTTCACAGAATCGTTATCCAAGCGAGAGAAAAAAAAAAGGTCCTAGAATCAGGTACAAGGAAAAATCATACATAATTTGGCCATGAAGGTGGAAAGTTGTGCCACTCAACACAAACATAATGGAATTAGCATAAGAGTTATCACATATCCTGACAATTCAGAGCAGAAATGCTATATCATTAAGGAACAACATCCCACTCAACACACTCCAGAGAAATAGTGTTATTCCTCAAATCTTAATGAGACCAAAGGAAACAGTTTTTTTTTTTATCAGCAACACCAAAGGAAACATTAAAACACCATTAACATCATTAGCCAAATAAACCCAAGCACCAAATAAACAGTTATATGTATGTTGAAGTTGAATACACAAGAATCCTTAGGTAACTCAACTTGTGCTTACTTCCGCTGCAGTGGCATCTTTATGAGAATCAAGAGATATCACGGTTTCAAATGCACCAACTAGAGCCTTAACTTTGCTCTTCCTCTGCTCAGTAAGAATACTTGCGGTCTCTTCAATCACATTATTATACAAACGTGGATTTTGTTTCTTCCCTTCCACATCTTGATGCTTCAAAACCACGTTCTCATCAGATCCTGATTTTGACCCCCCTATCTTGCTCTTATCCCCACCAACCTTCCTCCCAACAATAATTCTCCTTTTGCTTCCTTCCACGTTTCTGAGTTTTCCCCTAAGTTTCTCTGCTTTTGTATTTGCAGCATTTACCTCACCACCACCTACTTTATTATCCTCAATCATACTTTTTCTTGCACCATTTATATCTCTTCGCATGTCATCATCAAGAATGCGTGCTGGCCTGAATTTGAGTCTCCTTGGAACGTTGTTCATCTGAGGCTGAAGTTCAATCACTCTACCTCTCCTAAAATTCAATTTCCGGGATGCAACGCCATTTTTATTGGCGAACCCAACTTTTGTGCTCATTTTTGGCCTGATTCTGTAACCCATCTTCACATCTTCACCTTGATGATGATCATATCGTCTTTTGTTGAACCTTGATACAGCATTATTTTGTTTCACAGGGAAAGATTTGGAAGTGAAAATAGATGATGATGACGAAGAAGGTGGTGATGGTGATAGTGGAAGACTGCGCCTTTTGAGCTGCGTAATTACCTTCCCTTTGTTCCCGGCCACAGATCTAAGGCCCTTCCGTGAAGATACAGACGACGCAGGAGACTTGCAATTTTTCTTATTGGTGTGATTCAAGGTTCTGTCCCCTGGTGATGAAAGTGAAGGTTCAGATAACTTAGTTTCATCATCACAAGCCACGGTAGGGTCCTCAGATGAATTTGCAGAGACAGGTTCAGCGACATGAAGGATCTTTTCTGGTACGTTGTCATCGCTGGCTAGTTCAGGTTTGGCTTCAACATTCTCAGGAAGTTTCATAGAAGACTCTCTTGTCATGTTCTTGGGTCCATTGGAACTTATGCTTCGAGGTTTCTTCCCACTGCGTTTTGAAGACAATGCAAGACTTGTTGAGGTTGTTGATCTTTTCTTGCCTCCAGTTGAAGGTTTCCTGGTCTGTTTGCTTCTGCTGTTTGAACCAGGACTTTTGTTTTTTACCACTTCCCCTTTCGTTTCACTTTTGGAACATTCCTGTTCTTGCTTTATGTTGTTATGCTCCGAGGGAACATCTGTTTCTTCAAAAGGTGGTGAGTTTTTCTCTGATGTAACTGTTTCTTCATAGGTTACTACTTCCTTGATGTCAACTGCACTATTGGTTCTCTCAATTTTTGGTGTTTGAGAAGGCCTTGATTTTTTTCTCCATGCCAAAGTATTCACATTCTCTTCTGAAACTTTGGGTTTCCATTCCTTTGTGGTAACCCTTCTCAGTGTTAGTATCCATGGTTTGGCTTCAACGACCTGTGGGATGCCATATTTGCAAACATCATGGCAGGAACTTTTTGTACCACCAAGATAACGCGAAACAATCTTCGGTGGAACTTTTTTGACGGTTAAAATCTCATCAAGATTTGCTTTCTCTTCAACATCTTCTGGCTCAATTTTCTCAGACTCTAACTGGTTAAGACTACTTTCCTCTGCCATCACTTTGATTCAGAATGGACCAACACTTTCAGAGACCCCTGCAATAAACAACAATCCATTTAGACCGCAGACAATATAATATCCATCTTTCAGTTCCATAAAAGTTTCAAATGATTTTCACTTTTGATACACAACCAATTACGTTAGGCTAAAGATAGTTTGAAGGAAAGTCCAAAACCAGGGAACAGATTAAAAATTTGGTTTTGAAAGGAAGAAAAATCTAGGTGTTCTACAAAAGCACGACAATACATCACAAACTGATTTAGATTTTCCGACCAAAAGCGAAACAGCATAACAGAAGGAAAACAGAATTAAATTATAAACTGAACAAGATTATCTCTTAAGCATCATGATTTATGATCTGATAAAAGGAGAGAATATAATAATCCCTTGAAACGTTGGATCCTTTGACACATTCAAGAAAATCAAGATCATCATCAGACCACGCATCCTGAATGGGATTGCCCTTGTGATTGATCATCATGGCCTTCGTTTAACGTGGAAAGTAAAAAGAGAATAAACAAAATAGACAGAGAAAGACGAGCATAGGAAAATTGTTTGTGATGAGAAAACAAGTGGTGGCATACCTTGGTGTGTGATTGTTTGCAAGTGGTTGTAATTGGAACCAAAAGAAAGCGTTGTTGAGAGAAAGTAACCTTAACCAAAAGAGAGAGTCCCAGCATGAGGAACAATACTCTGCCAATCAAACCACCCTAACCATGCAATATCATTGCATGGCCATACGGGACCATCAATGGAAGAACCTACGTCAACATCCATCACCATTCACCATTTTATATCTAAATATTCCGAACATTATCTATATATATCATACGCCTCCAACTATATATACATATATATTACTCCATCTATGTAAATCAATAACTTTAATTCATTTTTTAATAATTGTTTCATGTCCATAAGTTCTGTCAAATGTTATGAATCATAAACAAGACATTACAAACTGTCATATATATAATATTTTCTTTATTTTTTTTTAGTAAGCACCACTCATGCACACCGAGTATATACTAAGTTATTCAATATTAATAGTTTTTTGGTAGGTATAGTTATTTAGTCCCATAATTTTTTTATTTGATTCTATTTGATTCCTTTATTATTGGTTGGTTCAATTTAGTCCTCAAATTATTTAAAAGGTTCAATTTGGTATTCTCCGTTAGGTTAGAGTTAACACTGTCTCTACACAAAACACGTGTTAAGCCATGAAATTTATATTATTTTTTTAGTTTTTTAATTTTTTTTCTAAAAGTTTATAAACTGTGTCAAATTATCTTTATAAAAAATAAAATAATTTAAATATTTAGGTAGAGTGATCGTATATATTCAAAAAATTATTGTAATATGTATATATAAGTTGTAATTAAGCTTATTTATTAATTTGGTCTCAAATTGGGGAGGACAAAATTAGATTCGTTTTAAAAAATAGGAGTACTAAATTAAAAAAAAAATAGTTAAATATAAGACTCTTCTTAAAAATTTATAAACTGTCACCGGTTAGGTTACCATGGTAAAAAATAGAATAATTTGAATATTTTGGTATAGTGATTTGATGTGTATATTAAAAAAACTTATTGCAACATGTATATATAAGTTGTAATTAAATTTATTTACTAATTTGGTCTCAGATTGGAACCCTTTTAAATAATTGGGAGACTAGATTAAACCAACCGATAATAAAAAAACTAAATTGAACCAAACCAAAAAATTAGGAGACTAAATTAGTAATTATACTTTTTTTTATTTATTATTTAAAATTTAACTCTCAAACCTGTTTACCAAATAAATAATCTATATCATTATCTAGAAAAGCGATTTTGTAATTAGATCATAATCTATATCATTATCTATATTATTATAATTATACGAAGAGGATTTATCTTTTAGACCTAGACAGTCTTTTTTTAATTTTACCCTTTTATAAATAAGGTTAAAATACATTTTTGGTCCCAATTTTCGTAAGTTGTATAAGTCATAATTTTGGTTTTATGTTCAAATAGGTCCTAATTTTCGTCAATTTTGTTCAATTAGGTCCTTTTTTGCTAACACCGTTTAAATCATTAACGGCCATGAACAGTGACTGTCACGTGTCACTTCGTGGTTTTTTTATTTTTTTTTTATTTTTTTTATTTTTTTTATTTTTTTAAAATGTACACGTGTCAACCCAGGAGTGTGTCACATGTCACTTCGTGGTTTTTTTGAATTTTTTTTGAATTTTTTTTTTGAATTTTTTTGAATTTTTTTAAATGTTCACGTGTCAAAGTCAATATTCTATATTCAATTTGGTCCCTATATTTGTTATTTTTGTTCAATTAGGTCCTAATTTTTGTTAACATTAACCAATTTGGTAAGATGTGACCAAATTTAATTTTTATATCAAAGTTATAATGATGTGAATTTTAATATATTATATAAAAATATTTAATAAAAAATTTGAATTTTAATATAAAAATTAAATTTGGTTTTAATTTGGAGAGGTACCGAATTGGTTAATGTTAACAAAAATTGGGACCTAATTGAACAAAAATAACAAATATAGGGACCAAATTAAATTTAGAATATTGATTTTGACATGTGGCACGCTACTGGGTTGCAATGTGGACATTTAAAAAAAAATTAAAAAATTCAAAAAAAATCAAAAAAACAACGAAGTGACACGTGGCACACTCCTAGGTTGACACATGTACATTTAAAAACAAATTTAAAATTTTTTTGAAAAAATTAAAAAAAAAATTAAAAAAATAAAAAAAAATCACGAAGTGGTGTTAGCAAAAAAGGACCCAATTGAATAAAATTGACGAAAATTGGGACCTATTTGAACACAAAACCAAAATTAGGACTTATTTGAAAAAAATTGACGAAAATTGGGACCAAAAAACTATTTTAACCTATAAATAATTATTTTTAAATTAAAATATTTATATCATCAATTTTAATTTTTATTTGACTTTTCTTTTAAACTTAATCTTTTTTTAAAACTAATAATTATCTATAACAAAAAAAAGAACTACCTATAAAATAATAACAATTATCTAAAATAAAATTGTAAAAATCATTTATGTTTATTTTTAAAGTTATAATTTTATTATTTTTTTGCTATCATAAAAAAAGGAAGTTAATACACGTGTTTTTACTAATTTTTTGTTAAATACATATAAGTTAATCTAATGCAGCGGAGTAATTTCTCAAAATACAGTTTTTAAAATTTGAACAACTATTCCAATGGGGGTGCACGTGAAAAGCATGAGGTTCAGAAAGAAATGACCTTCCGTTCCATCTTCTTTGAGACTAATTAGTCCACGATTTGCTTTTAGGTTTGTGATATGATTATAGGGTTTTTTCTACCTCACCTCCATATTTTCCTTCATCACCTAACATAATTAATATGCAAAATGATAGACGTGTTCTTATTATAATACATTTAAAATATATTTAAATTATGTAATTTAAAACATTATTCTAAATTCTAGACCTAAATATATGTTATAGAAGGAAGAAAAAAACTATATAACATCATATGTGTTTGTTTTTATGAGCCTCATTCTTGTCCACAACTCTCTTCTACTAACCAATACGAATAATTTTTGGTCTATAAGTCTTTCTATTCGTTTATAAAATTATTAACATATAAGTTATAAATAATAAATAAAGCTAAAATTAATTATTGCCAAATTTTTATAAAGATTCTTCATCGATGTAAATAAGATGTTTTTTTCACTTGATGTTCATTGGATTCTTCTGAAATTAATGTTTTCTAAATATTATTATTCAATTCACGTCATCAATGCTATTTTTTTTACCAAAATTGTTTATAATGTCTAACTTTGAGTAGAGAAAAGCTTTTGGATATTATTAGTATTTTTTTCAATGTCAGTTAAGAGTATTTTTAGCTAACTTCTATTGAAAGTAACAAAAAGAAAAATAACTCTACCAACTTATATTCATTTATGTCAATAAAAAAAGAAAAATCAAGATTGATAAAATCTTTATTGTCAATTGACAAACTTTTTAAAAAATTAATGTCAATAAAAAAAAAATTGACGGATAAAATACCTCCGACGATAATTTTCGAACTATAATAGATCTAACGTTATTAAGAATTTAACAAAACAATGATGATTAAAATCGTTGTTAAAAGTGTAAAACCATAACAGTTTGGTCCAGAACTGTTGTTAAAAATCAACAATTTTTTTTCATAACATAAATAATGCTGACGGATGTTTTATAAAATGTTGTTAAAAATCAACAAAAAAAAAAATGTACTGTGTGATGATCGTTTAGTTTAGAATCGTCGTCAAAAGTGTAACTTGTTAATTTTTAATGACTATTTATAGGAGAACCATTATCGTATGCGTACATTTTCTACTCGATTATGTAAACAATTGTTGTTAAAAAGCTTTTCATATTTACAATGTTATGCTGATGTTTTTTATTTATAGCTCGTGTTTTGTGTGTCACTATTTTATGATGTCGATAAACAATTTTACTATAAGAAATATGATTATTATCTACGCCAATATTTTATCGGTAATAAACATTTTTCGTAGGTAATTTGAATTTATCTACGAATTACATATAAAGTGAATTTCGTACGCAATACACCGGTATGTAACTTTATCTACAAAAATGTGTTTCATAGATAACTTACCTACTACTATTATTTACGAAATTGGAACGACCATAATATCTACTTCGTCAAAAAGTTTATCATTCAATATTCGAGTTACCTACGAAATATTTTGTAGATAAATTACCTATGAAAAATTTTGTAGGTAAATTATTTACAAAATATTTCGTAGGCAAGTTATCTATGAAAACTTGTGTAGGTAACTTATCTACAAAATAGTTCGTAGGTAATTAACATACACAAATTTTCGTAGATAACAATAAATATAAAAAAAAACAAAAAATTTTAAAAGTCCATACATGTTACCCGAATCTTTGGAACATTATTAAATATTTTAAAAAATCACCATTTTTTATCTCATCATCACAAAATAATAATTACTTGTAAATATCTATAGTTAGTTTTAGATTTGTCAAAACGGTCCACCTGGCTCGACCCAGTCCAACCCACCATGGATTAGCCACTTAGTGAAGCAACCCAACCTGACTCTATTGTTAGCGACCCATAAAAATTTGAACCTGACCTAGTCCACCACAGGTTGGTGGGTTAAACAGGTTGGGTCACTGACTCACTTAATTAAAAAAATATACAATTTTTTTTCTTTAGTCCCAAAAAAACTAAATTTTAATTATGATTAAAATCTAAATAAAATTCAACACAATCAAAATACAATCCAAAATAATGTTCAATCTCAAATGTAAATAAAAATCACACAAATATTATGTTTGCATTTGTCAACCCAATATGTTGGCTATAAAAAACAGCCTAACCCAACTCAAATACAAAAAAAATGTGTAACCTTTTATCTATGGGTGGGTTGGTGAGCCAACCCGGCTCGCCACAGATTCAACCTGAGTGAGTCGGATTCTTGATAAGTCGGGTTAAAAATGAACCCGTACTAAAATTTGTGAAAAAATTTCAACCCAACTCGATCCAAACCCGTGGTGGGCCGGGTTAGCCCACAAGTTTTGATCCATTTTAACAAGTCTAGTCAATTTGTTATATTTTTCCAAACATTGATCGATGACAATCATATTACATAACAAACAATAATATTTATAGTAATCACTCAAATAATAACTTAATTGCGCCTTCAAATATAGGAACACAATTTTACAAAGGTTCATAAACATTCATATCATCACATCAAGTACACATTAAGCTACAAATATAAAATAAAGATGTCATATAAAATGAAATTCATAATGTTTTCAAATACTGCAACTAAAAAGCAGCTAATTTTAGTCCTAGGTTAAGTCATGTAGTTAAAAAACTATCTAATAATCTGCATAATAAGGAAAAGAGTATCGATCACCCTCTTGAATATCATTTTGGTTTTAGTCCTCATTTTGTGATTGTTCATTAACATCTTGCAAAATGGTTTATGCGGTGGGAGAAAGAAGAAGAACAATAAATAATAGGGATTCTAATTTTAATATTAAAGTAAGTTTTATGTTGAATAATAATTAATGATGTATCAAAATAAACAAATTCAATACATTGATAATATTAAAAAAAAAAACAATTTAGATTAAGAGCTATTCAAATTTGTTATATTCTTTCCAAAGGTAAAGATAACAAAATTAACTAAACCTCCTTATATACAACAAAAGATGATTGATATAATTGTTAAAAAAAAGGTCATTGATATGTATAGGAAATATCAAAATATAAAATCCTAATGTTAAAGTAGCTACTTTCATTATTGGTTCTAATAATAAAATTCACTAATCCTATTCCGCGGCGTTCTCCTCTCCATTTATTTGTTTAATACTTTTTATAGTAATTTTTGTAACCATCACGCAAAAAGTTCACTCACTCAACTTTTTATATATACAGATATGGAACACGTTCACAAGAAAGAGGCAATCTGGACTCATTTTAAATACAATATAAACATGTTTAGATTTTCAGAAGATCATGGGTACGATTAAGAACTTTTATTTATTTTTAAATAATAGCAAGGTTATGTTTCAAGACACAACTTCATTCTTCTTGAAAAGAAATGGTGATTTCAACAGTCGATTTCATTTAAATAAAAACAAAAAATACACTATTTTTTAGTTTACAAAGTAGAAAAAAAAAAATCCTTGTTTTAGAAACATAACTTTTATAACTATTAGAAGTCATCTTTTAAAATATAATTTATTTTGCTAAAGTTTTTATAAAATTTAGCCACATTTTGAGAAAACCCAAGAAAGAAAGATGATCGTATCTGTTATATTCAAAAAGTGTATTGCACTAGCAACATTTAAAAATTACCAATAATAGAGTAGATCCTCAATTATTGAGATATTTATCTTAAAAGCGCCATTCCAACACGACAACACTGCAACATTAAGCTGAATGATTTTAAATAGCACATTGATATTTAAATACTTTAACAATTTTTTCTTATAACATAAGATTTTTAAATGATTTTAAAATATAAAAAAATAAAAAAATAGAAAATTTCTTAGAAAATGTTATCTTTATAAAAAAAATTATCAAAATTTAATTATTAAAAAATTATTTTCCTTTTAAATATCAAGAATCTGAAAAAGTGGAAGAGAGGAGGGAAAAAAATAAAAAAGGAGAAATTGAATAACCCAGAAACAAAAGTTTGTTTCTCTTTTTCCAATAAACTAGATCTAAAAGTTTCCCCATATGTCACACGTGATTATTCTCCTTGGTGAGAAAATTGCATTATAAATCCCTCATCACATGTTTCCATATTGACACAGTGACTCACACATTGAGACCATGGTTTCGGAAAGAAAGGAATGCAAGAATGTGTGCGTGATTGGAGCAGGACCGTCGGGGATAGTGGTGGCGAGGGAGCTGAGAAGGGAAGGTCACGAGGTGGTGGTGTTGGAGCAGAACCATGACATTGGAGGGCAATGGCTATATGACCCAAATGTAGAACAAGAGGATGACCCTTTGGGAAGAAACCCTTGGCTGAAGGTGCATAGCAGCATCTACCAATCTTTAAGGCTCATGTCCCCCAGAGAGGTCATGGGCTTCACTGATTTCCCTTTCTCAGTGAAGAAAGGTAGAGACCCTAGGAGGTTTCCCAGCCATAGAGAGTACCTTCTCTACCTCAAGGACTTCTGTGAATGGTTTAAGGTGACAGAGATTATCAAGTTCAACACAAAGGTACTTTATGTGGGACCCTTAAACTATGGTGTCTCTTGTGAGGATTTGAAATGGGTTGTTAGAAGCAAAGAGAAGAAGAGTAACGAGGAAGTTGAACAGGTTTTTGACGCTGTGGTTGTGGCCACTGGCCATTACTCTAAGCCTAGATTGCCCTGCATTCAAGGTACGTACGTGGATCCAATCTTTATTAATTTGCGTCTCATTCAAATCCATATATATATTTCATGCAAATGAAATTCCTGTTGTTGATACTCAGGAATGGAGAAATGGAGAAGAAAACAAATGCACAGTCACATTTACAGGTCCCCAGAGCCCTTCCGTGGGGAGGTACATGAACAGATACCATCACCATTAAACTTATATTTTCTTCGTGGGAAATACTTTAGATTATGCTTCTTTTTACATTAAATAAATAATTAACTGATTTTTTCTTTTTTATATAGATAGTGGTGGTGGTTGGAAATTCTTTTAGTGGACAAGAAATATCACTGGAACTTGTGAAAGTAGTGAAGGAACTGCACCTGAGTTCGAAATCACTTGACATTTATGAGGGTTTATCCAAAGTTATATCCAAATACGAGAACTTTCACCTTCGTCCACAGGTATCACTTCCTGATCTTGAAGTTCTTGTCCCATGAAATAGATCCACTGCTATTTTTGTCATCATGATAAACGTGGTACATTGTGTAGATCGACAACCTTCGAGAGGATGGGAGTGTCACTTTCACCGACGGTTCCTGCATTATCGCAGACACTATTTTGTACTGCACCGGGTAACATCTCATATCATCCTAAAATTAAGCTTACAAGATCTCACATTTACTCTTAATGTCTCTCATTCATAAAGTAAGAAAATTCAAAAGGTCAACTTAAAAACAATTTGGTCATTTGAAAGTTAGTTTATTAAGATAAGGAAAAATGAAAAATCACTTAGGATATTATTCTCCTTAGGATAAATGATTCATCTTTTGTCTATATCTATTATATTTTTATTTTTCTTTTTATTTTTTTATCACCTATAAATCTAACATTTTTATTATCTCTTTAAATTATATAAGTATTGATACACCTTTTTGATGTCACAAATTATTTTTCCTTTTATAAATCTGATAATCCACAGATTTTTGTTGAAAATGGTGAATTAAAAAATAATTTCTTCAACCCATAAAAAAAGCACATAAGAAATTTAACTAATTTGATACTTCAAATATTACATCTAATATAATATTATTATTTAACATGTAATTTTTTTATTAAAAAGTAATAAAAATTACAAATTTTCTCACACAATTTATTTAAAGAACTTGCAATATTTTTATACAATTCTTTTCAACAAAATTAGAAATCATCTCATGACACAATTATTCAAGTTTCTCCATATATTTATTGAACTAATGACGATTCCCTCAAATTAACTCTTTATTTATATAATAGTTTTCTACTTCTTTTTTCTTCTTTTTCACGTTACTTAAACTTTGATAAATAATCACTTAATAATCATAAAATTTGAATGGATTGTGGATAGGTACGAGTATTCCTTCCCTTTTCTGGACACAAAGGGAATGGTTGTTGTGGATGATAACAGAGTGGGTCCTTTGTATGAACACACTTTCCCTCCATCACTTGCTCCTTCGCTTTCTCTCGTAGGCATCCCCAGAAGGGTAATTAAATTACCTTCAATTATATCTCTAATATGAATAGATAAAGCTCATATTTTTTAGTAATATGGTTGATATATAAGTGGTGCAGATCCTAGGGCTTCCTTTCTTTGAGTCTCAAGGAAAATGGATAGCTCAACTACTTTCTGGGAAAAAGGTTTTGCCATCATATCAGGAAATGATGAAATCAATCGAAGAATTTTATCATTCAAAAGAGACTGCTGGTATTCCTAAACGCCACACCCATGAAATTGAAGACTTTGAGGTTAAAGTTTCATTTTGGTTTTGGTATCTGCTACAGCATGCAAATGTTAGTGACATACATATAACAGATAAACTTGTTTTTGCAGTATTGTGACAAATATGGAGAAAATGTTGGATTTCCAAAGTTGGAAGAGTGGAGAAAAGAGTTGACCGTATCTTCCATAGTGAACTACTTTGTCAACTTGGAGACTTGTCGTGATTCATGGTATGATGATGAGAAGCTTCAAGAAGCTCTTCAAACTCCATACTTCACTCAACTTCAACATCCTTCTTTCTAAAACCTAATTTACTTACTAAGTTCGTGTATTTCTATTTCTAAGTTCTAAACTTTCTTAATCTTGATTTGTCCAATGTGAGATTTGAATACAAAAATAAAATCTTTAGTAGTTTTAGTTAATATAAAGCGCTTCATGCTAAGTTCAAATATATAAATTTAATCTTAAGTAAATAAACAAATTTAATCTACTTTTAGAATTCAAATTATTCGATCAATCTTCAGTGGGACTTATATGGCAAAGCGTACTAAATGTTTTTATGTTTAAGTAAATTTAAGTAAACTTAAAATACAGAATGTATGTTAAATGAAACTTTGTTTCTGATCTTATTATGGACAAAAGTGTTTGTTAGGAACTATTATTACTTGTATACCATATATGAAATGAATGTAAGTCCAATTGGGTTAACTTGTAAATTTTTTATTTGTTAATTTGGTGCATTTTTAAAAGTAGTCAAGTTTTTCAACTTCAGATTCAATTTGATTCATATTCAGTATAGTTTATGATTTGGGACACATCTTGTACTAATCAAAATTCAAAAAAGGCATTTTGTTAAGAAGCAAACAAAATGAGTATGCAAAAGTTGCACTATCCATACGCGTCCTCTTTAACCAAACAATTAAGAATTAATAGTTTTTTAAAGACCATAATCTATTTTTGATTTTTCACCAAAACTTTTAAGTTTTACCTTGATGTCTTAATTTTAAAAAATAATTATTTTAATTATTTAAAATGAATAGGTTAGTTTCATCGTTTCATCATTTCATATAAAATAGCGAAATTTAAATTGATCCCATTATAATAAATTATTTAGTGATTTTACACCATCACCTTTCTCCAGTCTCTATCAACTGTTATGTAACATGTGATTATGTATCGTTATTTATTTTATCTTAAATTTAAAAAATTAAATAAATGTCATCAGACATTGGTTGAATGTGTAGTGATTCAGAATTATTATTCAATAATTTGAATTATTAAATAAGATAAAATAAGTTGTTAAACACAAACCTAACATTTCCAAGCTTTTACTTTAATTATTCTCTTCTTTTACGTCAACATGAGTGAAAGTTTTTCGAATAAATTTTTCATACTATTTTTTTATGCCAAGGTCGTGCATGAGGTTCAATCTATGATAATCTTTACTCTATGTAATAGTACTTATACTATTAAGTAATAGTTGAGAAATCTAACACAATCTTTTAAAAGCTTTCAATAATTTAGCCTAGTACCCTGGCCTACGATTATCCTCGGTAAATAGACAAGGTACGTCTAGTTGTACACAAGAAATTATTTTACGCCAAAAAGCATAACCATGCTTATGAGGCAGAACTTATTCCATAGTGTTAATTTGTTTAAGTTATATAAACTTTAGCTACTAATTTACAAAAAAAGTTAAAGATTATTTTGTAAAGATCATATTAATTTGTATGAAAAGCACATGAAAATATATATATATATATATATATATATATATATATATATATTTTTTTTTTTTTTTGTGAAGCATTAGATGTACTCTACTTTTTTCTTATCAATTTTGATCATATATAACTGTTAAGAGACAAAGAAAGATGTTTAACTAGTTCAGGTTCTTGAAGGACAATGTGAACTTACATATGTTTGGCTTTTTGTTTGCAAGATAAGAAACCGAAAGTTCACACTTTCTAATAAAGGTGAAGTGTTGGGAAAAACAATATTAATCCCCAACGTTTCCCAAACACAATCCGTGGTCAATCTTTCATGTATTTCAATAATTGGTGGTTCGAAAAAGTGGAATCCACGTTTGAAGAAAAGAAAATATCATTTGAGAATTTTCTTTTTTACAAATATTTTGTTAAAAAAATTGACAAAGTTATTAAATAAATTATTTTTTTATTTTTTATAGAAGTTACAAAAGTAAAATAATAAAATTTTAGACTTTTTTTTATCAATTTGTCAAAGTTTATAGAAAAAAATTGTCAAAGTATCATTTCTCTCGAAGAAAATAAATGCACGTGCACCCATTTTTATCGAAGGTATTTTTTGAGGTTGCTATGGCTTTAGTAGGGGTGGCAATGCGGCCCGCCCCAACCTGTCCCGCATACTTTATGCGGGTCGAAAACATTGGCCGGTCCCGCATACCACTTGATCCGTGGATTGACCTGCTTTTTTTAAATTTTTTAAATTTTGATGATAAAATTTTCAATGTTTGAAACGTTAATGCAAGAGTCTATAAAAGAAGTAATTAATATACACAAGTGCAAGTTTTTTTTTTTAATTTTATGCGGGCCTGCAGGCTCACTATCCTAGCCTGCTCTGCGTTTTTTCTGCGGGGCCTGTGGACCGGTCCGACAGGTCAGACCCTAATTGCTACCCCTAAGGTTTATATTGGTCTCCTTGGCATAACATTCATATAATAGGAAAACAAAATTGTTTTTTTTTTTTCTTTTATAGATTCAGGTTATTATTACTTTCTTAAAGCACAATAATCATATACAAATATTTATTAATAATAAAAAACATACAAAAAATATAAGGGACAAACCAAACTCATAATAAAAAAATTAACAATTCTAAATATAGATATTTGAAATCTCTAATATAAAAAAATAAAACTAAATTGTATCTGGTCATACCATTATAAAAAAACTGATTTTCTAATCCCATGATAATGGTTGGAAAAAAAATGCATAATTAATTAAAAACATTATTATTTTTACCCTAAAAAATTGTCCTATTAACAAATAAATAAGCCACAATAATATAACATGGAAGTCCATATACGAAGAAAAATCACAACTGCATAGAATAATTAATATGTGCAAATTTGTAGAACACAGAAAACACTCTAATTCAAAAGAATAAGAAAAAGTCAAACACTAACTCAAAGTGTCTTTGACTTAGGACAAGAAACATCATGGACTTATAACCCATCGTATAGTCACGTTATCCTAGACAATGTAAAACTTTTCAAAACATATTATTTTTATCTACTCAAGCATTCAATCCTAACAATAACCATAATCTTTAAATTTGATCTATAACATAAAAAAACAAATTTATGTTTTCTCAATATGAAAACTTTGTGGACTATAATATAATTACAAAAATAATCTCATTTAAAATATACAATTAGTTATATGATAATTTCATTTAATTTATTACACTACAATAAAATTTCTCTTTAATAATAAATTTTAATGATAAAAAAGTTGTTAGTCATGATCAATTTAGATACCAATTTACAAAATAAAAAATTATTAGTTACTAGTCACTATTATGAATAAAAAATTATAATTTATCTCTAAATTGGGTTGTAAAATTTGGCTATCAAAGGAAATTGATCACTAAATATTAGCTACCAAAAGAATTTGTTTCTTAATTAGTTGCTAATTGATGAGTAACAAATTTAACAACCAATTATAACTTTTTATTCATAATAGTTATTATTTCAATAACTAATACTTTTTTATTTTAAATTGGTATTTAAATGGATCACTATAGTGATTAACAAATTTTAGTCACTTATGTTAGTTGTTAATGTGACATTTTCCTGTAGACTTAATCATGAATTTATATTAAAAAAGTTTTTTTTTTTCAAAAGTTATTAGTTTTTTCAAAAAGTTACTTAAGACCTCTTTTTGATAATAAAAAATTAAATAAAATTTTAGAATAAAATAATAATATATTTTATTGCTAAATAGATATATAAAATAGATAAAAAATGTCAAAATATCAATACATTTTTGTATATTATATTGTTATAATTTAGTTGTAATCTAAAATTTTGTGTCAAAGTATTATTTTTTATATGAATAATGATATTTTCACATTCTTATATTTTATATAACTAAATGTATTATTAATATTATTTTATATTAAATGTCTCTATTATCATTTATATATAATATTTTATATTTAAAAAAGTTATCAAGCTTTAAATATAATATTCAATATTAAATGGAAGTTGATCGTGAATAAATAATTTTCTGTACGAATATTGTGTTGGTGGTTACAAATTACAGTCAATTGTCCTAAGGTAGCAAATACATAATATTTTGATATTTTGACAGTTTTTGCTAACAAAAATGCTTAAAGTGTGAACTTTTGTTTTTTGTGTTTTTTTTTTTCTTTTTACCTTTTGGTGGTGGGTCTGAATTTGCATGCATTTTTAGTGCTCTTGGTGATATCCATAGATGAAGGGCGTGTGTTTATTGGCACGTGCTATCTGTATTATTTCTTTTAAAATATTAAAAATTGTCACTTTTTTCTAATCAATTTGTTATATTGTGTTATTCATATACAGATTTTGGCTATTTTATAATATATCAATAAAACTTTACATTATAAATTAATTTTGTTAAAATGAATTAGATATATGTCATTTCAAGAAGTTTGACTCTCTCAACTATCATTAAAAAAAAATCATAAACAAACTTAAATTTAAGGGGTAAAAGTAATCTTAAAATACACTAACCTTGTTTTGTTTATAAACTTTTAAGCATTAATAGTTATATTTGACAAGGCTCTAGCAAGTGGATATATAAACAAATAACCCATGCGATGTTGGTGTTTGCATTAATCATAAAGAAATGTTAAATTTTATTGAATAAAACAAACTCATAGATATGATCTTATTCAAAAAGGGATTGATATTTAGACTCTGATTCACTTAAAAATTAAAATAAGAAACATCTTTTTAAATTTTTTTGCAAAAGTGGTGATTGCCATTTTGAAAAAGTAAATTGTACAAACGAAAGGAAAGAATCATGAGAATAATTTAGCTAAAAAATAGCACGAAACAAATTATTGGTGGTATGAAGTTCTAGGTAGTTTTTTTTTTTTTTATTTTGTTAATTTGAATTGTTGAGACATGATTGTGGAAAAATTTAACAATGTTGTGCAACTTTTTAAAAAATATTTGAACAAACAGTTTTAAACATTTTACATTAACGAGTCACAAGTAGATTTCTTACGAATAAGTATTTTTTTTAAAAGGGTTAAATATGTTTTTGTTCCTCAAATTTTAGTAAATTTTGGAATTAATTTATTTTTGAAACTTTATATCAATTTAGTAATTCATCTTTAGAGATGCGTAGATTTAGTCTTTCTTACCAAATTTTGTTAAGTTTATTTGACATTTTAAATGCATTTTATTATAATATTTGAGTTAACATTGAAGCGAATATATGTCAAACAGTATAAAAAATTCAAATACTATCATGAAATGCGCTTGAAATATCATATAAACTTAATAAAATTTTGTTAAATGGACTAAATTCATGTATTTTTAAAGATAAAGGATTACATTGGTCAAAATTTTTGAAGAGGGACTAATTCCAAATTTCATTAAAACTTGAGAAACCAAAAACATATTTAACCCTTTTAGGATTTTATAAATGAGACTTCAACTTGAAATTTTGAAATTGTACAGTCGTAGTTAGTAAAACACAATTTTTGTTTAGTATTTTTTTAGTCAAATTTAATTGTAAAACCATTGAAGTTATACATATGAATAATGAGTCTCTTGAATTGAATTGTGGGAAGTAAAAGGACGACTTATGCTAAGTTATGCTAAAGTAACATTGGTGGCACGACTTTTCTATTATTATTTTTTAAATAAAAGTGGTGCATATTATGTACGATTTTTTAAAATTATTTCTTGTGTTTTGATTATAAATGATAAATATGTAATCAAAGTGTAGAAATTATTTTTGTTTTCATTTTGTATATTAAATTTTTATGGTCTTAAGGGGATGAAAATATTTAATGTTATTTAAAAATTGAATTTGTTTTAATATTTTATATATTTATATTTTATTATTTTTTAGGAGTGTTAAAAAAGAAAAAAATTATAATTTATAATTTTTGTTGTATAGAAAATTGGAGTAAAGTAAGGAAATAAAAGTGTAAGATTAAGTACTAAAATAGAGATTAACATAAACTTTGAACAATAGCATAATGTTAAAAAAGTTATTGATGAGAATTTCTGTCACAATTAGGTTTTTACTTTGTTTTGTTTGTAGGTCTCATATTATATCGATTTATGAAGAGGTAGAGCTTGACTATCATCATTACTGTAATTATCATCAATACTGTGATTATTTTTTTTTCACTTCAATTATCGAGCCATTGTGAAAATATTATTGGCTGAATAAAATACATAAATAATACAGAGTTAAATATGTTTTTGTCCCTCAAGTTTTAGTAAATTTTGGAATTAGTCACTCTTCGAAACTTTATACCAATTTAGTCATTCATCTTTAAAAATGTGTGGACTTAGTCATTCTTACCAAATTTTGTTAAGTTTATTTGACATTTTAAACACATTTTATGATAATATTTGAGTTAACATTGAAGCTAAAATGTGTCAAATGATATAAACAATTCAAAAACTATCATGAAATACGTTTGAAACACGTTAGATAAACTTAACAAAATTTGGTTAAAAGACTAAATTTATGCATTTGTAAAGATGAAGGACTAAATTGGTCAAAAAATTTGAAGAGAGACTAATTTCAAATTTCACTAAAACTTGAGGGATCAAAAAATATTTAACCCAATAATATAAAATTATATGTAAAGTGATATGTCTTTGTGAAAATGCTAAATATATTTGAAACAAGAAAAATATCATGTTTGAGATAGAAAACATCGTAAAACTTTAAGAAAATTATTGTTATGAAAAGAGAGAAGACATGTTAATAATGGTCCATATAATCCAACATTGCAATTTGTCTAGTACTAGAAAGATGAAAATCATCTAGTCACAAAATCATGATTAAGAGGATAAAATAAGATGAAGTGTTAGTGACAAGATTCCATTAATTTTAAGAGTAAAATACTGAAATTTTCTTTTTAATTGTTTATTATTTGAACATTGTATTTTGTAGTAGAATAATGAAATTGTCTTCTTTCTTCTTAATTACGTACTATTTGAACAAGTATATTTTCTTATTTGTATTTTGTAGAAGTATAAATGTGCTTCTTCTTTTTTTTTTTTTTTTTTTTTATCTTAATTAGACTTGAATAGTCATCAATAGTACCATAGAAATTCGATCAAGGCATGAAAAAAGAAGCTTGAAGAAATTTCCATTAAATAAAATAAAGAAAAAATATGCATAATTAGAATGTGCATTCTCTTGCTTTAAACATTCACTTTTGCACTTTTTATTCTATTGTTTTTGTGATTTTAAATGCTTGCATTTTACGCATTGGTTATCTCAAGAGATAAAAGTCAACATTATGAGTGCAACGGGAAAAATAACTTGTCTAATGTACAACCTCCTTTTCAAAGGACTTTGTTATGCTATAGCCCTACAAATTGCTGTAAAAATCTTCCATTTTTTATAAATATAATTTTCAATCGGCATAAATATAAATGGAATACATGTGAGTAAATTTAAAATTATTTTATACATATTTAATTGTCTCAGTTAAACTTTCTTGAAAAATCTTATAATTATTTGTTTCAAAGTTTTTACAATTAGGTTCAAGAAGTTTTTCTTTATTACATATGACATTAATTATTCTGTGATAGAGGACAATGGAGAGTATTATTCTAATTAATGGAGTTGGGTCACAATTAAATTGTGGCACTGGACTGGTACATTTACACTCTTAAATAAGAGAAAATTGTAGCATGATTAATGATTATAATTTTTAACTTAATGGTAAACATTCAATTCTAACATTCTTAATATTCATGGTTGAATGCTTAGAAAAAAAAATATTTTATACAAGAAATCAATTAACCTAAAATATAAAGAAAAGAGAAAAACATATTTGTATTAAAATACATAATATAACTGATAAAATAAATATATATCAGCCTTTTATTACATAAACTAATGGGACAGTCATACCAATTGGTTTCAATGGACTAAATTGAAAGGGTCGGGTCAACCCAAGAAAAAATTCGTTTGGGCTCAAAAACTTTAATGACCAGCTGAATCAGCCTAAATTGAAAATAAAGAAAGAAATTTAAACATTATAAAATGGTTATCCGTGTACACAATATCAGAATTTATTTTTCTCTCTCTTATATTTCATTTATTAATTTTCGGACCATCCAATTTCACATCAATTATTGCCAAAACCAAATTTCCAGAAAAGAATTTATACAACAAAAACCTCAAAGATGATAAAGTCCATGGTTGCTTTTCTATTGAGATGGAGTCTAAAGTCTAGTTAAAACCATTCAAATAAAAAACACAAGATTTTTCGTCTGAGTACATCGAAAGAAAGATAATTTTAAAACAGATTTTGATTTCTTTTTCATCCTTCATTCTCTTGAAATAGTTGTTTCTTTACTATTTCGAGATCCAGATGGGCTTGGCCCATTTCACGTCATGCTGGCCTCTGTTTCCTGCGTTAAATAATACTCTGGAATTTCATATTTTAAATTATGCATTTTCAAAATAAAATAGGTGTGCGTTGACTTTTTTAGTAAGGTTCACTTTTCGATTTTTTTCTTTTCTTTTCGTACTGCGTTTTCACCCCTTTGAAGTAGTAGTAGTACAAATCTTTGGTTTTTAATAAGGACTATTTATGCATAACTTTATTTCTATTAATTACACCAGTGTATCTATGATAACAGAATTCAATGTAAATTAACCATAAGCAATTTTTTAGTGATATTTAACTATATTAAAACCAAATGCCTATTTACATACTAAATAGAATTAATTGTATTTTCAGTCTTTCAAATTTATAGATATAATTATATATTAATAACGTTAAATAATTTTAGGCTTGATAGGTCGATTAGTCTTAAGTTTAGTCGAGAAGTTTTAAGTTTGTCCCACTTAATTTTTTGTTTTAATTAATTTTTTATTTTTATTTCAATTAAGTCTCAAAATTTTAAAAATTAATTCAATTAAGTTCTTTTCTAAAAAATAATATTTAAAAAAGATGACAACATGAAATGTGTTAATTCATAATTTTTTTTTATATTTTAATTTTTTAATTATTATTATTATTATTTTTTTACAAATTTTTGGGTTGTTCAGTGTTAGATCCCATGGTGTGATATAAGATAACAATATTAGTGTCAGTGTCAAACCTAATTGTCTTGTACTTAATTTAGTTCAAATATGTATGTCTGATTAAATTCAGTCTCAATTTTTTTTAGAATGGAACAATGTTGTCTCTCTTTTAATTCAATCAAATTTATTATTTGTATAAATATTATATTGATATTTATATCAAAATTTACTTTTTTATTAAATATTTCTTGAATTATTTTTACACCAACTCTAATTATGTTGTCATGTTCCATTTAAGTTAATTAGTTTTAATCTTTAAAAAAACATGGATTAATAATATATTAGTTTAAAATATTACTCTTTTTTTTTCAAATGAAACTTGAATTTATTTAATAAATATAATAATATTTATACAATAAATAACAAAGTAATCTCAGATTTAAAATAAAATAAAATATAAAATAAATATTTGTTCGAATAAATATCTTAAAATTTAAAATGAAAATAATTTAAAAAATCTATTTTTATTATATAATTACAAAAATAAAAATAAAATTATACAATAATGTAATATGCTAAAAAGTCAATATTAATAAAAATATTATTATAACATCTATACAAATAATTAATTTGGTCTAAATTTGAAGAGGGACAATATTGTTTCACTTTGGAGAAAAAAAATGAGACTGAATTGAATCAAAGAGACATATATAAAAATTAAATTGAGTACAAAACAATGAAACTAATATTGACATGTGACATTGACATTAACACATGTCACATCACAAGATCTAATAGAAAACATGTTATTAACATTGTTATTTTTTTTTGTTGAGAAAAATATCTAATTGAGTTAATTTTTCAAATATCGAAACTTAATTGAAACAAAAACATGGCTTTTCACGTAGTTATTAGAAAAATTAACATAATTAATATATATCTGATTGTCATTTGATACCCGGTCAAATTATTTTATATCATATATGTACATTTTTTTCCCTATAATTTTATTACAAAATTTATACTTTTGAGAACAATTTGTTAGTGTGAGGATCGTTATAACACTTCTGATAAATAGAGCTGCGGCGAATTTGACCCATGGTCTATGGGTCAATCCTAACTTAGCTTTGAATAAGTTCCCTTTTAAGGGATCATTGATAAGTTTCAAGAATAAGTAAAATTTTCATCTAAAATTGACATTTATCATGTATCAAATGGTTATGTTTATGCATAAAACAAACCCGTTGAGCTTAAGATACAAAATGAGGTATTTAGAATTGAAGTTTTATGAATTATAATGATATTTTGTTGTTTGCAGTGAATATAAAAGAAAATATCAAGTATGCAGTTGAGCCATAGTACTGGAGTTGAACCATGGAAGTAGAAAAGACAGGACAACATATTTTGACTTTTGGCTGAGCACAACAAATGAAGCTGAGCCTCAAGAGGAAACCTTCTTTATAAGGAAACTTGAAGCACAAATCCATGAGGTTGAGTAGACAAGGTTATTTCATAAACAGTTTATGAAAATCCTTCCAATTTCAATTCCCATAAATTAGATTCTTCGATCCTTCTTCATTCTTCCTAAAAAATTTGAATTTCTTCCTTGTTCTTGAAGATTGGATGTCATAGAACAAGTTAGACCGAAGGGTTCTCCCCTATAATTCGATTTCATCTTAAGATATTAAGGTAAGTTAAAGTTTCTTTGTAGAACCAATATGTTTTGTATACACGCAGTTCTCATGTAATTTCTCTGTTTTCTAAGTGAAACTGCATCTCATTTTGATTCTAAAACAGTGCCTTGATTATTGATCAAGTTTTTTGTTGTGTAGATATAGCAATCTTAAATGGTAGAGCCATGTAGGGGAAGAACAATGATAAAGTGATAAAGTGAGAAAGTGTATTCTATAAGATAAGGAGAGCTATATTTCTTTCAAATTTTAAAGTCATAATGTTGAATTTAAATATAGGGGTCTATAGTTGCATGCTTACCTTAGTATTAGAAAAATAAAAAATTATTCTAAAAGGTATGAGTTTGAGATGTAAAGTTGATTGAGACTTTTGATTATGTGAAATTATGGATTGATGAGTTGTTTGGAAACATAACTGAAGTATTACTTCTTTGTGCGGGTAAGAATAGGGATGAGATACTTAAATTTGATGTCATAACGAAGAATGTGGCATTTTGAGTTGCTAATTAAAATGTTGTATGTGTGTGTAAATGTGTAAGATAGGAATGAGAAAAATATGAAGGGATGAAAAAACTCTAAAAAAAAGATGTTTTGTCTGTAGCGTTGCCACTGGATTGTGATGTTTTGTTTATACTAGATTTGGTTTATATATTGCCAAATGATTTTATTTGCCTGTTACAAATTATAATTATTATTGTATTGTGCTATATGTTAAAAACAATGATAGAAATAAATTTTATACAAAATTACAAATTTTAATTCTGAAAAAATTTATTTTCTGTACATTTAAAATTTTGTACAATTATCTATATCTAGAGTCTAGAATCTAGAAATTTATGTAGTTTTATGTTTGGACTTTAGTTAACGGACATCATATATTATTATTTTTTTGATATTTAGCTCATCATTGTCTTTTGTATCTTTTGTTTCTCTTATTCTTGCGATGATCATATACTATGTATATACGGGAGCCGATTTTAGAAGATCACGAGGATACTAGTAATGGAGGTGGAGTTATTCACTGAAGAAATAGTATAAGAATGAATTAGAGAATGCGTTAACTTTTTGAAAGATTGTATTAAGTTTTTAGTTCCTATTTTGGAGCACTTATGAGTTATGTTAACATATTTTGAAATACATCTTTACTTAGTTAATCATAATGACTGATGTTATTAATGAGTTATAATCTTAATTATAATTACTAAGAAAATGATTAAGAAACTAAGATTGTTAATTAATTATCCTATATAAAGTCACTATAAACTTTACTTTATAATATTAAATTAGATTTAAAATTCACTTTTCAACATAATACTTTGGTCAGAATATATTTTAATGAAACTAGTTGTTTGTTTGTTTATTATTTTACTTATTGTTGAACGATTATCTGAGCATCCAAATATATTTAAACCCACACTATTCCTTAATGTGAAAGATGTATGTTATAAAACTTCACATCAACTAAAAATAATATTAAATTATAAATAGATAGAAATTTCATCTTACAAAATGTATTTTTTAAATTAAATTTGATATTAATTGACGTTAAATGGTCATTGATGAGGTATTGGAAATAATACTTAGGAAGTTTTGAAGTCTAAATTACAATGATTTATCTTTTGGAAGGAAGCAAATGCAGTTCAGAAGTGCCCCAATTTAGCATTTGCCCAATTAATAGCCAAAAATGTGAGATCTGCTTTAAAGGTAGAAAGGGATGGATGGGGCATCTCAAACTCATCAACAAAGTAGTACTTTGTTTTGGTCAATTTACTCATCAAATTTTAGTAAACAGTAACCTCATCTTCACACTCATCAATTATCGATAATGATGTATATTTTTGTGGGAAGAATCTTTCATGATTGAATACTTTTTACTTACAAATCACGTGTATATTATAAAAATAATAGTTTAAACACACTTCATAAAAACTACTGAACAAAGTTTGTAACTTTTTACTGTTATTTGTTTAACATGCAGTTATACTGGTTTTTAGTATATTTTTGCATATAATAAAATATGTTTTCATTATACTTATTTTTTACTGTTTACCTCTTTTAGTTATATTTAATAGGTTTTAAAATCTTAGAAGAAAAAAAAATGTTTTATCGAATTATCTGAAAAAAAAAAAAAGACTTGTATTCAAGCCCTTTTGAGTGAAAAGACTTGTGCTTTAACTTTGGGTTCAGAAGAAGTAGATAATTTAAAGTAAAAATCACCTGAACAAAATCTGACAATTCTTCATTTACTCTATTTTTCTGGTAGTGTGATGAAATTAAAAGGCTTTAACAATATATCATTTATCCAATATTTTTAACTAGTAGATAAGTTAGCTTTTAATTAATAAAGTGGCTATTAATTAATAAAGTAACATTTTTATCTTCTAAATAAATAAAATTACATTAATAATTATTAAAGTTAAAATTTATTTAATGTTATATTTAATTATAAATTCAATGTTTATTAATTATTTTAATAAATATTCTTAAGACACCGAGACATATTTACAATTTAACAAAATTAATTATAAATTAGTTATTTAATATAAAATGACATAAAAAAGTAGAATTACATAAGATTCACTCAATAAGTAGAATTGTGTTCTAGAAAAAGTATATTGTTATATAATTATAGTTTCAGATTTCTTAAAGTAATTACATTTTAATAAAAAAATTCTATTCGTTTTTTTTTAAATTGCATTTTTTTTATATTTTTGATAAGTTATTTTATATTTAAACTGATTGATTTAATCAATATTAATTATTTTTTATTTTTACTTATTTTCAAAAAAAAAATTCTTTTTAAATTTAATTTACATACAAAAATTAGAAAGTAACACAAAAATATTCAAAATAATATAATAAATATCCAACAATATATTAAAATACATTAAAAATAATAATAAAAAAGAATAATAGATAATAATGAAAAATAATCAAATAAACTATATTCTAGTTAAAGTCATTTATGAATTTGAAGTTCTTAAAGTAAACTACTTTAAAATATATTTTTCAGTTAAAATTAACAATTAGCTCAACCTTTACATAACACACTCTTCAGTGAAACTAGACTAAGATCTTTTGAGTAAATCTCAAATTTGAATTCTTTGAATAAAAAAGTGTGATTAGAGAATTTATTTTATTGTAAGGGATTAATTTATGGAAAATTAATTATTAATAAAACTAATAGATATTTTACTATGATAACTATAAAATATATAGTTATTTTAATTGCTTGAGAAAATATAACATTTTTAAATAGTAGTAATTTCTAAAATGGTTCTAAATGTAACTTAAAAATAAATACGAAAAAGATAAAAAAAATTACAAAAATATAAAAGACGTCATTGTTGAAAAATCCGAAAGAAACTCGCAATGAGTAGAAACTCTTATAAACAATCTAATTTGAGAAATCATAGACTATGCATTAATTAAGAAAATTTAAACAATTTTTTATTTTTGCAAAATAAAAATAATAAATTATAATCTTGAAAGTTAGTTGAAATTATGTATAAAAAATGTTATAAACTAAATAAGATGAGGACAAATTTATAAACTAGTGAAATAATTCTTAAGTGATGTGAAATAACTTGCACTTTTTACATAGAAAAATAAGAAGAACGATCATGTGCAGGAAGTATCTGATTGATTCCAACCACGCATGCAACAACATCATTTCAGTTGCAGAAGCTACTGCAACGCAACTGGTTTAAAATAGTTGCTAGCAACATACCCAATATCATTTGGAACTTTACATGCGACTGTGTCTATTTTGAACAAATTTCTTTATAAAGATCTCTGGAAAAGAAAAAAAAGAGGAATTAATTCGTGTATAAATTAATTAATTTATAACTTAATTTTAGGTTAACCTTAAAGAGTGAATCAAACATTCACAGCCTAAAACAGAAGTTAAAGATTCCTTTCTTGTATTAACAATGGTCTCTTTTCATGTGTTCAATTATCATCGGCTTAATTTGATCGGCTTAATTTGAAGTATGAATCTAAATATCACATCAAATAAAATATGAGAAAGTTAAACATAAAAAAAATAAAAACTTACAAATTTATTGTCTTAAAATTTTAATTGAGAGTGTTATCAATTCCTTATATAGTTGAACTTAAGTTTGATATTGTATCTTTTTGGTGAACATTCCGTACAAAGAACCAAATCTTCCATACAAAGAACCAACAAGCTTCAATATTCCACCTCCCATATACATAAGGTTCTTATTGTATGTATGTATATACCTCTCTCTTTTTAGAGATTCTTATGATTTCAGCTTTATAGAATGGAAAATGAGTTTTTGACAAAATATTTTTTTACAAACTTGGCAAAATTTATATAATAATGATTAAAGCAGATTTTATTTTTTAATTAAAAGGAAGTAATAAAATAAAAATAATACTTTTTTATCTTACTTAGTATTTTGAAAAATTTTGTTAAAAAAGACTTTGTTAATGTATATTTTTCCTTACACATACAACACATTTTTGAATGATATAGCAATGATATGGAAAACAACCCATGAGATGAAGAATGTTTGGGCATGCACGTGCCCACATGGGCAAATTTCTGAATTCACTAACATTTAGGACACGAGATCACATGTAGAGTTCCATGTATGCATGACAATAAAATACCAGTGAAGTCCTTTTGATAAACAACTCATGACTACATGTGTAACACAAATTATCAAACAGTTATAGCTTCTTTAACTAAAGGTTTACACTTTGCTCTTCTTACACAGGGTGGCAATGGACTCAGTTTCAAAGCCAAAATGAAGAGAAAGTTACATGGATATATATATTCGATTATGCAATTGTTATTATTTTGTGAGAGAATAGTATAGTAGATAGGAAGCTAGTTGCGATTGGAAGTGGTGGTATGGTCAGTAGTAGTAACTGGGTATTTCTTAGCATTCTTGAGTATTTTTGTGAGAGCTGCTTGTCCAAGATCAAGCCCACAAACATCTGCAAGACGCACTAGATAAAGCAAAACATCAGAAAGCTCTTCCTCTAAGTGCTCCTTATCATCACTACTCCAATTGGGTAACCCCTTTGCAACCTCTCCTTTCCACTGGAATATCTCAGAAAGCTCTCCCACCTCTCCAACCTGCACACATAATAAACTTTGTTTAAAGAAATCTCAGTATCATAACATAATAATAACACATTAATCTGGGACTTACAAGAGCTAGAAGAAGGTTTCTGGGACTGTGATATTGTTCCCATCCTCTCACTTGAGCAAACTCAGCAAGCCTTTTGCTAAGTTCGTGAAGAGAAACATCTCTTTTTCTAGGAAACCCATTAGAGTAGTCCATTTTTGGTAAGAAAGAGGGTTGTGTTTGGTTGTTTGGTTCATCCAATTTATAGACAACATGGGGGAGTGGGGCTACAAGATAGAAAGAAAAAGAGAAGGTGAAATAATGAGAAATATATTCGCATTTCCTTTCTAACTAATATATGCACTAAGTGGTGTAGTGGAGAGACACTTGATTGGTTTTTTGTGTAGGACAGTAATGATGGAGGTGGTGGCATGACTTGAAATCACTTACCTACACCTGAAATATATTATTTTCTCCTCTTATTGCCTCTTGTACATATCTCTAGCTATAGAATCTAGCACTCCAGTTAATTTGTCCCTCTTTGGATTTATCTTCTTGCATGCCTCCTGAATTTTCATACAATAGGATCATTCTCTTGCGCATGGATTCAGTGTGGACACACAAACATCATCTCAGTTACTCGTGTCGTTTATGAATCCCAAATATTGCGATTCCTATGGGGAAAATATGCAAAATCTAATCTATCCACAAAGTGTCTCTAAAATTCATCGCAAGGACACGTCGCGGATACGATACCATTATCTGTGCGAGACACAAATGATGATCATTGCATTAATAATAATAATAATATCAAGTATTTTTACATTCATCCAGTTATAAATTATCGAGTGTATAATAGTGTTAGGAATTCAAGTAGAAGTCTAAATCTTACATTGGTTAGAAATAAGAAAGTAGAGCATTATATAAAAATAAAGACCCATAAACTCATAGTGTTAAAGTTTTAGATTAAGAGTAGAGTCAATATTTTATATGATTGAACTCAAGTTTCTTCAACTTACAAAGTCATCTTGTAAAAAAAAGAATCATATATAAAGCATAAAAAGAATTAATCATCAATAAGTTAAAATCAATTAATAAACATATATGTAAAACATGAACAAAACCAATCTGTCTAACGTGATTTATTTTAAAAACTAGTGATATTTATAGTTTGTAAAGAAAATTTTTGGAAGGATATAAAAGAGACCAATTTTCCATGAGGGAAATGAAGGAGAGGGAGCTAACAGGCCCATGAGATGCTTTTCAGGTTATTGCAATCCACCTGGAGTTTATGCTTGTCCTCACATGTTTGTCTCGTGTGTAAGAGCTTAGTTAATTGTTTAATTATAAAATTGATATATATGAAACAAAGAACGAATATTTTATCAAGGATAAAAACTTTATCAATAAAAAAAATAATTGTTTAAATTTCGTTTTTGTCTGATTAGAAATTATTTTAGAATAAGTTTCTTGTTACCCGTCATCTTGAGTTAGTTATGAAAAGTTATATAGACATAGGAGATGAAAGTCTTGTACGTGATTTCTCTAAGATAAAGATGTATATAATTAGTTCATGATTATAAGGATTATGTTCAGATTATTGATCATAGTTTTATGTGTATAAATTTCACACTTTCCTAAGTGATAAAAAAGTTTGAAGCTTAACTTTAAAGTAAACAAGCTTTATTAGGTAACGAAAACTATTTATGTTTTGATAGGATAAATAATTTAGATACGAAGGTAATTCGATCATAATATCTTGATCTTTATACAAGGTTTGTGTTTTGTTTGAAAATATGTAAATGTTTGAAGTTGAGAATAGTTTGTTTGTTATATTTGCTTTAAGGATTGAATTGAAATGAGCAGAAAATGTATTTGAGCACATTGTATAAAAATGATTTATATATTTTGAAACAAGTTTAGTTTATGAAGATGATTTTTTTTATAATTTTCACTCTAAGTGACAAATCTTCCTTCAAGCCAAAATATGACAAAAAATATTGTTCTTAGCTCCATTAATAAAAAAATAGAGTAGAAAATTAATCTTTACTTTGATCCTAAATATAAAAATAACTATAATGTTACTTTGTATATTTAATTGATTTATGTTTTTGTTTTAAGTGAAATTATATTGTATGAATATAAGGTCAAAATTTTGGAATGATATGTGAATAATTGTTTAAGTGTTGTATATTAAGTAATCAATGTTATAACAAAGATCTCTTTGTTTTTAATTAATAGTCCAAGTCACATAACTAACTTATCAGGTGATGAGAAGATATATAAGGATGAATTTCTTGCACACCATGACTTAGATAAATATGTATATTGGATCGTAAAGAACTTATCTTGATCTATATTATTCTTAGGTTCACTTGTAAATTTAAGTCTTGTTTTAGATAAAATGTTAGTATCTAGTGAAGTATATTTAATATGAGAGTCATCCCAAAGATATCAATTTATATTTCTTTTATTGAATATTGTTTGATACATATAAACTCATTTGTGGTTTATAGTTAACATGTTTTGTATTGATGAAATGATTATGTATTTGAGAGAGAGTGAGTTGATTGATTTGAGGAGATATAGAGGAGAAAGTGACGTTGTTTGTTTTGAGGCATGGAGAGATGAGAGTGAAAAGATTTGAAGATAAAATTGCAGCTTCATGAGAGAATCAAGCCTATAGAACTTGATTGTCACATTATCTGACAAAAGCTCGTTGATGGCATTATCCATCTTCTCCATGTTCCTTCAACAAGTCAACTTGCTTATATGTTTACTAAGTTAGTGCATCTTTCTACTTTCCGGGTTGCTACTTCCAATTTAGATCTTTACAATGTTCATATCCATCTTGAGAGGGGTGATAGAGATATTATATTTTTTATTCTATTTTATTATTATCAAATATTGTGTTTTATGATGGTACATATTTTTCCTTTAAATCATGAAATTTTGTACTCTATATATTTGACAAGTTTATGATAAATCGGTATAAAAGTTCTCATTGAATTGCTCTTCATCGAACACCTATTGTGGGTATTTGTAGATATTTTTTCTTTTCATGACTTTTACGTATCTAACTACAAAAGTAATAACTTCAATAAATTGTAAACTTTAAGATAATTTTTGTTGAGAACTATTCGAAAAAAGTGGCTTAAGTTCTCCATTATGTATTTAAAAAGATATAATGCAAGAAGTAATTAATCATGATGATATGTTGAGTCCTTCCAAGTAATTACAAAAAATGAATTTGGCGTTACTTTAATGTGTCAACCAGCCAATTCCTTGCAACATAAGGAATCATCTAAAAACATTGAGTGAAGTCATTCCAATATAAAAAAGAAAAGTCACCTAAACAAATACTGATGAGTTTGTTAGAGTATTGGTGGAAGCATTTGAAGACTTTTTATTTAGTGAAATCCAATAATCACATTCAATATATATAAGAAATCGCCTAAAAATATTGTTGAACTTGTTGTAGTTTTATATAGCGGCAATCATGAAAACTAAAGGTTTCAATAAATATAAAATCCCACCATTGAATGAAGTGCAGTCGAATATTAATATAAGAAGTTTTAAATTATTTAAAATCTAAGTGATATCCATTGTAGATATTCCTTCCCTCTAATTTACATAACTTTAGTCGTTACGATAGTATAATTTGTGATTCAATAAAATATGGTTGCTTTAATAACAAAAAAAAAAGTTGACATAAACATGTAAAATAGAATGTTAAATTGTAAAAATAGGAAACATTACATAAAATCTATAGTTCACGTCACAAAATTCTCAATAAATTCTAGGAAGATAATCTCAAACATCCTTTTAACCACTAATTTTTCTTTTTCTGAAAAACTACCTTTCATTATAATTATTTATTTTTTCACTAGTTTTTTTGAAAACTTTTTCAAACCAATCAAATTCACGGATAGTCTTCTCATATTATCAAAGAAAATAATTATGAATTATTAAAAAGATAATGATATTTTGATTCACTTTTTTGACCTACTTTTAACCTACTACTCCAATCACTCTTAGATCATCACATCACACTACTAAAAAAATGAAAATAGATAATTGAAGGGTGATTGGAATGATGGGTTAGAAGTGGGTCAAAAAAAGTAGACCAAAATATCATTATCTTTATTCAAATTATATTGCACCAATATATTCATATATGTATCCCATTACAATAAAGTAGTATATTAGGGACGACCATAATTTGTTAATAATAATAAGAATTTGTTGGTAAACATGATTTGCCAATAGACTATTGACAAGCATTTATCGACGAATACAAACATCCGTTAGTAAGTACCGACGATCACAAATTCATCAGTAAATGCTCGTTCGTAAAAGTTTGTCAGTAACATTCGTTGGTAAAATATCTGATTGGATCTTTTTCTTCTTCGTTCTCTTCCTTTTTCTTATTAAATCATCATTTTTCTCCTCATCTTCGGTCAACTGCTGCCCAAAGTTCACCGCTCCAAGTCATTTTCATTTTTTGGGGTCTTATCCTCCTCCTATTTGTCTTTCTCAGTCCTCTTCCTCTTCCACCACCTCCTTCTCCATCTCATTCTCTAACTCTAGCCACCATCATTATCGTTGTTGATGTCCTCATCTATACATGTCACCCCAGGCCACCACCGTCACCCAACAACCTCCTCTTGGGTTTCTATCATTGATGAGCCTCCGCATGACGACACATGTCACCCCAAGTCACCTTTTCCTGGGTGTTCGTCATGGACGAACTTTCACATCATGGCGTGTGTCACCCCAAGCCACCTCCACTTAATCATCATCTTCTCTTCTTCTTCTCACCCATCTTACCTTAATACAAAAAGAAAAAAACTTCATCACACCGAACGAGAAATTTTTCACTCAAAATGTCAACAGTTATAAAAGTAAAAAAAAATAGTGTTTTGTTGCAGATAGTTTTTAAGTATAAAAAATTGGTAAAATTAAAAAATGTTTAAATTTTATATAAATGACATGTAAAAGGTAAAATTGGTAATGTAATTATTTTAATTTAAAAGATATTAAAAGGGTAAAATGAAAAAAATAATGTATACTAAAAGAAATAATTTCTTTTATAATGGTATAGGTTATAAACATAAAAATATAATTTTAAAATGTATAAATAAATGAAAATTTTAAAAGATGAAACTTTTTCATGATCAATTAACTTGAATTATATAAAATCAACCCACATTAGTTCTCCCCTTACACGTTTTTGTTGTCGTATATACATATCATGTATATAAATATTTATATGTGTTTTTATAGATATAATTAACGATGGATAATCTAATTAAATAAAATAACCATTTAGATTACAATGAAATATACTAATTATAATAAAATTATACGTTTATTTTTTATATAATATTTATTTATATTTAAAAATATGTAAGCATGAAAATATCTTATTTAATATTTCATTTGGAATCCATGACATCAGACGACATTATAAAAAAAAAAAAAGGTGTTTAAAGATAGTGCGAGAGACATGTTGGCGTAAAGAAAATGAGAATTGGGGTACCAATGACATGATAATGTTTAGCCCAAAATTTCACCACCAGTGAGGGAGACATGTCCCTAGTCACTCCCAATGCTTTCACATCTCAAGACTTTGACCTAAAAAACACTTTATAAAAATTCTTAAAATTAGATTTCAAATTTAATTTAACTTTATCGATTTCTAAAATATTATATGTTTATTTTATTATTAATCAATATAGGATCGATTTCTAAAATATTATATGTTTATTTTATTATTAATCAATATAGGATCTCTTACACGATAAAAATGTTAGCATAATCTAAAAAATGTATATAATAAATATCGGTTTTTAGATATCATATACTTAGTCTAAATTACATACAAGAAAAATCCATATCTAAGCATTATATTTGGCCAAAAAAAATGTTTTCTTAATGAGACACATTAATTACTTATTTATATTATCTCTATGGAATTTTTTTTTTAAAGTGGAGTGGGATCTATGGAAAACACACAAGCATGTTGTATCTTGTTGCTTTCTTTCTTGAGTTTCTTTTGTTGAATTACTTTTATTATAAACTTGAAGAGAAAGTAATTTACTTTTTGTCCGCTGAATTTAAGTGGTTGGAAGACATTGTAGAGTGGGCAATGTTTGGAATTGGAAAGCAATGATTTGAGGCTAATAATGCTTCAAATTACAATGAAAACCCCCCAAAAAAATTCCCTCCGCAAATTTATTTCAAAGTACACCACAGCCACCATAGCCATAGTCACCCCCAAAAGCTTCTCTTCATGTCACTCCTTTTGTATGTTCATGTAGAACTCAAAGTTTTCATTCTCTAAATAATATTATACATATTATTTGTTTTGATATATTTAATGGTGTCATAAAGTTGAGAACAAAGTTAATTTAAATATATTTTTTACTTTCAACCATCTCAATTGTCTTTTAAAAATAAAGTGGTGATGAAGTTTCAGACTGCAAACCAGACAATACATCGAATATAGCAATTGATCATAAAGATGTTATCTCAACGTACTTGAAGTTAAAATATTATTTATCTTTTAATTGAAAATATTTAAGCAAAATTATGAGATAAAATTGGTATAGAAATGAGAAATAAAAACTATTGAAGTTATTTTATTGGATGAACATATTTCAGTTAAAAAACCAGATAAATTGAAATAAAGACTACTAAATTAGGTCAATTATTTGCTATTTTTAATTTAAGATCAATCATGCTTTATATATTATCATAGATTTGGTTGTGAAATAATACAACTTAATGAATAAAGTGTTTGGGGCATTCGTAGGGGCCCGACACATCATACTTGCACTATATCCATCGTGTGGAATGAAGCAAAGTGATTCTTAAAAATATATTTATTACAAGTAATTTTTTCATAATTTTGATAAATTTATAATTTAATGAATTGATTTATTTTGAGATGGATTTTGTTATTAACTTTAGTGATAAAGTTTTAAATAGTCGTCTTCCAATTGTCTGTTTCTTTCCTTTAAATTGGATCTTTTATTCACTTTTATAAACTAACACTAAATGAATTTGAACTATTTACTGAGTATACTATACACGTAATAAATCGTGAAATAACAAATGAAATACTGTTTGCTCAAATAACAGTATTATTTTAACATTCTTCCAAATTATAATATATAATTTCAAATGATAGTATATAAATAGGTTATAAATTGATTTTTTGACATTTAGAAAAATTGATAAAGAACTAAGAGAGATGATATATTTGTCGGAAAAAACGCATTATCAATTAATAATATTATCATTTTTATCTCAAAAATCACCCTATTAACAGAAAATTTAGAAAAATAAGATAAAATACAAGAATATAACGTGAAAATTCTAAAATTAAAGAAAAATCACGACCATCATAGAATAACATTATTTGAAAAATTATTTGAAAATTTGTATAACATATATATAAAAAATATAAAAAAGTCAAATACAAGCTTAAAGTGTGTTTGACTAGGATAAGGACACCATGAACTCAGAATCCATTATAGAGTTATTAACAATCACTCTCTTGATTATCCTAGACGATGTGAGACTTTTCAAGACATGTTATTTTCGTCAGTCCAACAATATTCAATTCATATTACTAATATCTTGGAGATATAAGATGTACCGAAGAGATTGGAATGCAGGATGAGAAAGATTTGGATTTAATTCTTCCTACTAATAAATTTAACAACTACTATTATCGATAAAAAGATTAATTTTATAAAGTTAAATTAAATATAAATTCATTTTAACAAGAGTTTTAATACTCAATTGATTTGGAAGGTGATTTATATATATATATATATATATATATATATATATATATTTATTTGTTTTTATTTGTGAGTAATTTAAATTTGTAGTAAGAAGTTCTATTAGATAAAAATAAGATGAGTGATATGAGGAATAAAGATAAAAACTAGCAAATTTAAGATATAAAAGTAAAAACTCAAAAATTCGTTAAAGTTTTGAATCGAATGTAATCTCAAAATCTTTTATATATAGGATAGTTTATAGCTTAAGATTTATCGGATTCTCAATTCTCAAATTATATATCAACTCTATCGAACACATTAAAGAAAAACTACCAATCGGCATATTATTATATGAATAAAAAACGCGTACATAACACTGTTAATATTTAATCAATATAACATTTCCAGAGTTAATTCTAGAAAAAGAATAACACTATTTGAAATTCAGGAAATTAAGTATACAATTAAATATACCTGGTAACAGACATGAAAACCTACTACTATTCCATATTTATAACTACGTTCTTTACCAAAAGAAAGTAATATTTTTGTTTTAAAAAACCATATGAAAGTCATTTCTCTAATTTTTAAAAGGCTTTATAGTTGGTATGTTGATAGCTATATTTTTAGTCTTACCTTTCATAATAACATCACCACTTTCCTACTGAGGCCAGGCCACACGTTTCTTTCTCATGTGAGCCAACAAGTAATCCTAGAACATAGAAAAGTGTGTGAAACACCTTGCGATGTAATGTTACTTATTTTTCATCTTTCCAAAAGCACTTTTATTGTGCTTTCCCTAAAAACTTTGATTAGTTTCTCTAAACCCCTAGGCTCTACGCTGTCCAAACTGTCCTTCGTCTTAACATCATCAAGTTCATCAAGATTTTTGCCTCTTACCTGCATCTATAGTTATTTATTAACAAGACAAGTGTAGGTACGTATGTTCCTCCTCACTTTTTCATTATTATTACAAGGGTAGGTGCATCCATAACTATTATTACAAACATAACTCAATTATATGCAACACTACATTTGGTCTATACTATTGTCCAGAAAAATATGAATTTATGCTACATAAGCAACTACAACATGGAACTTAGAGGACTTTGGAAGACATCCTATATTATTTCCCAGAAAACATCCTATATTACTACAATCCCTTTGTTTCTTTTGCAATGTGTTAATTAAAGCTTTATGGTTCATGCAGTAAAATGAAAGGGACTATGATAAGGACCAAGGTTTAAAAGCAAAGCTACTCCATTGAACATCATGGTTCGATCAGAGAACATCTCTAGGAAATAAACAAATATTATGTCACGAAGTGGACTTTAAATGTAACTCAATCCTATAAAAATGGTTTGTAAGTTGAAACTTTTAATACACTTTCTTCACGTCAAGATATATATATATATATATATATATATATATATATATATATATATATATATATATATATATCTCGAACTCCCTCATATCAAGGTATCGATAGTGGATGGAATATCCAACAAACAACAAATTTTGTTAGGATTAACTCAAACTCATGGTTCTCCTAAGTGGATTTAAGTCAAATTTAATTCTATAAAACTGGCTTGTAAGGTGAAGTTTACATTCACTTATATATTATAAATTAACTTTATCTTTGGTCGATATGAGACTAGGAATCAAATCAGTATGTTAGGTTGTTATTGGACATTGGAAGAAAACAATGAAGCACTGAAACACTGAACCAAACCATTATTTTGAATGATACATGTGATGAAAGCAAAGAAATGACTGTTTAAGAATGGGTTATAGAAGATCCATAATGCAAGATGTTGAGAAGCATATTGTGATTAGGGATGTCAAAAAAATCCGTACCCGAGGGTATTCACGGATAAAATCCACAACGGGTAGGAAATGAATATTGTAAATGGATACCCGCGAGTAACGGGTACGAATATTTTTAATACCTGCATGTTAACGTGGGTACGAGTATCATAGTATTCATACCCGTAGATACCCGTACCCGCTATACTCTAATTTAAATTAAAAATAAATAAGAAAACATGATTAAAATATTAACATATTGATTTTGAATGAGTTATTTTTTCATCAATTAGTTTTAAAAAAATTCATTTCTTTGTAAACGGTCATTTAATACTATTTAAATGAATTATTTATACTTTGTTTAAAATTTAAGAATATTATGTATTGTATTTTATTTGAATTTATGATTAAAATATGTTGTTAAATATTTATTTTTACTTTTTTATAAATACCTGCGAACTCCCTTAGATATTTGTGAATATTAAAAAATTATGCAAATACTCGCATAACGGATACATGATGAATATAAATACGAGTACGGAACGAATATTTATCTAACAAATAAGGTACAGAAGAGTCACTATCCGTACTCTACCCGTCCCATTGACGTCCCTAATTGTGATACGGAATTATAAAAAGTTTTACTATGAGCACCAAGTGAGGAAGGTGCATGAATCTGAAAAGGGAGGGGTGAATAGGTAGCGTGTTTTGGTTCCTATGAAACTCAATCATCACGAAGCTAGTCCTTTGTCATCGTGGTATTGTTGGTCCAAACCCAGCAATAGTACTTTCCGCAAGCCTCACATAAAGTTCGAATCATTTCAAATCCAACACTTCATTACTCCCTCACCACTGAAATTATCCCTCTTAAGTTCCTCTAATCTTCTTCTTATTATATAAAATAAAAGAATATAATTCAAGTAAGTAGTTGAGTAGTAGTAATAAAAATAAAAACAACAAGTTTGAAATTCATGTGTGTTTGATTTAAGAAAATTAATTGTAAATAAAAAGAAAAAAAATGCATGTGAACTGGATTCTTTTAATGCAAAAGTAAATTTTCATTATCAATGCTATCTTTCTCAATAAAAGGAGAAAAAAAAATACATGTGAAGTGAATTCTTTTAATGCAAAATTAAATTTTCATTTTAATGTAAACCATAAAGGCTTTATTTATTACATATCCAATTTAAAAAATAATTATTGATGTTCGAAACATATAGACTTATAAAATTATTTAAGTTTTAATTGATTGAAGCAAATTATACATAAAAGATTTAATATGCAACAATAACAAAATTTCTATCTAAATTTCATTCAACATTTCGGAATATAAGACAATAACTAATTCTAACAATGGCCACATTAATGTTTGTAAATTAAGTTTTTGGTTAGAAATGGCAATAAATAAACGTCGCCAATAGATAAATTTTTTCACAGATAAGAAATACATATTCTAACTTTTTTAATTAAAGACAAGTATATGATGTTTTCCCTCTTTTATATAATTATTTGAAATTTATTTAATTTTTATTTGATATTCTTATATGTGATATTGACATGGTTATTAAAAAAATCTTGATATTTGGTATTGAAGAAAAGAAAATACATATTATTTTGATATATACTACTTAATAATATCATGTTTTCTTTAATATCTTTTATTTTTTTTTAAACTATTTAATTAATATTTGAAATAGTAAAAAAGACGGGTATGATTGCAAGTATATTTATTTTCTGATTGAGCATGGATGAGACAAATTTTATAGTGGTTGAATATGGAAATTAAGATAACTTTTTTACTTTAAGAATGTAAATGGGATAATTAAACTCGTATTTAGTTTCTCGAAAATTTCACATTAATTTGAGATAAAATCAATTTTAATATATATATATATATATATATATATATATATATATATATATATATATATGTGTGTGTGTGTATATATATATATATATATATGTAAACCTTACTTTACAAGCCGATTTTATAAGGTTGAGTTAAATTTAAATTTCATTTTTTAACATGATATTAGAGTTATGAGTTATAATTTATCATCTAAAAATATTTGTTATTTATTTGACCTATTGTATCATCCACTATGAAAAACTTATTATTCATTGGCTTTACTCTTTCACTCGCTAGCAATGTATTATTAGATCACAAATTAATGTCTGTCTCATGCTCGATATATATATATATATGATGAGTGTTAGAAGTCCTACATTCCTAGAGATAAAATTAATTTATAATTATACAATACAAGTGGATGCAAATCTCATTTTAAAAATATTTGAGTTAAAGTTAAAGTTGACTTCTTAAGTCACTTCATTTTCACCCGGATAACATTCCTTCATAAAACTATTTATAATTAGATGATTAAAAAAAATTAATCAAAATGCGTATAACATTCTACATCAAAAGGTGTTTTTAACTGCATTCCAAAATTATGAACGAATGTTAGCTGGTTGACCTAAGTAACATTTTACAATATTAATTGCGATATTTAATTAATGTTACCAATCTATAACATTTTACAAATGTTGCTAAATTTTAACTTTTATAAAAAGTAATTAACATTTAAAAATATTTTGCTAAATTATTGTAACATTTATCAAATTTAACAAGTTATAGTGATATTTCGGCCTCATCCAACTCGAGAAAGAATTTCTCCGTGAAAAGGCACAATCCTTGTTTAACGTGTAATACTTTTCAAACCAATTATGAGAATCAGATAAAGAAAATAGAGAAAAAGGTAGGTCCGCAAAAAAAAACTTAAATTCAGTCAGAAGACACTGGAAAAGTCACACAAGACAATTAAGTGTTTTAAACTTAGGAAAGCATTTGTACATTTTAGTTCATCACATATACTATCTATTTTGACACTTGATGTTTTAAATTATATAAATAATAATAATAATATATTAATAAAAAATCTAGACTCATGAATCAGACTAACTTAACTCAGAGTAGGAAGAAGAATAAAGAGAGAGATTAGAAGTTGTACCCATTTCCAAATTAGTGTCCAAAGTTAACTTGGAGACTAAATTGCAATGGCTTCCTGAAAATAGAGAGATATACTAAATTAATATGTTGAGATATGTGTTTCTGTTAAAAAATACAATGATACAAGTGTTCACAAGATATAAAAAATAAAAGAGCGGAAGCAAAATCTAGATCAAATCTTTCGTAAATAAATAATATGCAAAATAATAAAATGCATAAAATAGAGAAGGGAGGAATCAACAAACACCAAAAATTTTAACGTGAAAAACTTCAATATGGAGGGTCAATACAGAGGAAAAACCCACGGGACCTTATCCAGTAAAAATTTCCACTAATACAAATTAATGGGTACACCACAAGTTCTCTTGGAGATTCCAAGGATCAACATAACACTATTCTCTTCACCAACAAGGTGCATAACAAACCCCAATGGGTACTTTAAATAAACAATAGAGAACCTCAATATATGATATGAGAAATAAAACCTTTTCTTCAAGGTAACTTCTTATCTTCCTTCTTCTTCGATCTCTCTGATGGCTTCTCACCAGAGGCACTCACAACTTCTCTCTCTGTTTCACTCTATTTTTTTTTACTCTTGTAACTGATGCAAGGGTTGCATATTTAAATTGCATAATGGGTTAGGAACCCATAAAAAAAACTTATTTTATTTTTCTTAAACAAATCAGTGTGGGCCCAATAATTTGGTGACCTACAAATCTCCTCTTCAACCATTAATTGGGGTCATAATCAACCAAACTGGTTTTCTTTTCTCCTTGCATATAGCATATTTTCCTGCAGGTAAGATCTTTGTCATCATATCTGACCCATTCTCATCAGTATGAATTTTCTCTAATGACAATTGTTTCATCTCTAATGCATCTCGCATCCAATGATATTGGACTTCAATATGCTTTGACCTTGAATGAAAAGTTGAGTTCTTGCTGAGATGGATTGCACTTTGACTATCACAATATAAAATATATTTTTCTTATGATAATCCCAACTCTTAACCTGATGCAAGGGTTGCATATTTGAATTACATAATAGGTTGGGAGCCCATAAAAAAAAACTAATTTTATTTTTCTTAAATAAATCAGTGTGAGCCCAACAAATTGGTGATCCACCTGACAAATCTCCCCCTCAACAATTAATTTGGGGCCATAATCAACCAAATTGGCTTCCTCCTTGCATATATCATGTTTTAAAGATTTTTCAAGATTTAAGCATTTTTCTTTCAAGAATGTACAACCTAGATTTTAATTTTTTAACACTACATAAAAAACAAAAAATATTTTCATATATTTTAAATTGTTCAAATTTACTCTGAAGTGTGGTAATTTATTTATCTACAATACACAAAAAGTAATAAATTCTAAACGATTCTTGAAGATATGTTACAATTTCATTCTCAATATTTTCATGAAATTGTTTCTTTTGCGTCTAATACGTTTTTCACAAAACTTAGGTTCTTCTCAACTTGATAGTAAGTATTATTTTTTTTTAACTTGAATTATCTTTCTACATAAAATTCAACTTTGAATTATGCTCCAATTAATTTATTATTCACCAAAAGACTAACCATTAATCTAATTAATAGTTTTATAAAACAATTCAAGTTCCTCGTCAAAATACATGCAAAAAAACTCTTGAAACTTATAAATAGAAAAGTACCAAAAAACAAATCTGGAAACAAAAGAAAGCATTTCTAATTTTAGTACACAAATAGAAAGAAAATATATATTAACTAGAAATGAAGATGAAAAATTGGTACACACGGACACTATGAGATTGAATGATTGTAATCTGTTAAGGCCCTAAAAAAATGACTCTTAGAAGAGAAGAAAAAGTAAAGATAGATAAGAGAAGTCACAAAGAGATACAAAGATAAAAGAAGAAAATAAAATTATAAGAGAATTAAAATAACTAATCATCATCTTCTTCGTAAACAAAATTATAATTTACTAAATAAAGGTTTTAACTCATTAATTATCAATTTTAATACCATAAAAATTAACATACACTAATAATAATTTAATTAAATTTTATTCTCAAACATAAACTTGTAATTAATGTAATATAGCTATATTAGTAATAATATTTTCTTTTGAAGCCTTTTCTATCTCAAACATAATTTTATAATTAATTTAATAGAGGTATATTAGTACAAAATATTTTTTTGAGGTTTTTTTTAAAAAAAATATTTTTATAATTAATTAATAGGGAATTATTAGTAATAATTTTTTTTTCAGGTCTTTTTTTTTGCGGGTGGCCTAAAGGCAATGACGTTACTACCCTTGAAAAAACTTAAATATTTGTACGCTTCAATTTTTTGTACAATGATATGTACACTTATATGTAGGAAAATTGCGCAGTTTTCTCAATTGGCCCCTTCTAGTACCTATCACTCTATTCTAAATTATTTATTGACATAAAACTAATCTCTTCAAACCATTTCTCACCAAATTAACTGAATTCAACAAATCAAATAGCCAAAGACCAAAATCTCCAATTTTTACACATTTAACATAGCGAACTTCATCAATCGTAAACTATTTACTTAAACAATTCTACAATGTCAAATCAAACTAACTTCGAGCTCTATTTGAAAACCAAAGACCTTATCTCTTATGTTCCTCCAACCGTTCTAAAGACACAAATAGAAGTTTTGATTTAATAATCAAAACACACCTTTGCATTTATAGAAGATCAAGAATTTTAAAGAGTTTGTTTCAAACATATGCAACACTCTCATATTCACATGATGGTCAAACACAAATTATCTTAAGAAATAGAGAAAAATTAGAACTCACTCTATAACTAAAATTGATTGGTTGGAATGATTGTCTTGTTAAGATCACATAGAATCATGTTCAGCTCTTCAAGAATATGAGAAACATAGTCAGGATTTTAGAGATATGTAAGAGGGTTATCAAAAACTATGGAGTTAGAAACTTTATGAGAAAAGAAAGTGACTTTGTTGGAGATCTTTATTTGTAGTTTTGTCCTTACTAATAATAAAATTTGTATACCCATTTTATAAGACTCATTTTCTCTTATAGTTATTTTATTTTATATTATTATTATTATTATTATTATTTATTTATTTTTTTAGGGTCTCACAATACAAAAATATATATATATATATATATATATATATATATATATATATATATATATATTACTTTTAGGGACAAGTTGATCAAACAATAGCTTGAGTCTCTAGGAAAAAGTCTCATTTTTTTTATACTAATATTTCTCTATTAAATTAATTATAAAATTATGTTTAACACAACAAAAAACTTCAAAAAAAAAATTATAGTATTAGTATATATCTATTAAATTAATTATAAAGTTATGTTTAAGAAAAAAAAACCTAAAAAAGTTGAGTACTTATGTACCTCTATTAAATTAATTGTGACTTTATGTTTGAGAATAAAATTTAATTAAATTATTATCAGTGTCTATTAATTTTTTTTGGTATAAAAATGATATTTAATGAGTTAAAACTTTTTTCAATAAATTATAATTTTGTTCACAAAAAATAGAATAAATAGTTACCTTTATTTTTTTATAATCATTTTTTATTTCTATTTTCTTCATTTATCTCTTTGTGACTTCTTATCTAGTGATTTCACTTCTTGCCTCTCCTTGTTTTCTCTTATTCTAGACTTTTTCTTTTGAGGATTTTGGCATATTTCATTCCTTGAATCTCATGCTACATGTGTGTACCAATCTTTTTATCTTCATTTTTGGTTACTATGTTTTTTTTTTTTGTTTGTGTTGATGTTGTTTTTATATTATTTGTTGAATTTGTATTAGGATTAAAAATGTGTTTTTTTTTTTATTTTTTTTTTTGGTATTTTTTTTTTTTTAATTTTTTTGAATTTTTTTTTTTTATTTTTTTTTA